>Ga0208717_1000065_pt1 | contig 67542 bp, 49 predicted proteins | sample NGESurF53shallow_FD_184489 | JGI IMG/M metagenome (GOLD analysis project Ga0208717, IMG submission 184489) | Arctic peat soil microbial communities from Barrow, Alaska - NGEE Surface sample F53-3 shallow (SPAdes) | ecosystem: Environmental > Terrestrial > Soil > Wetlands > Peat ... | reverse complement strand
GCTGGCGCGGCACGGCGCCAAGGTGGCCATTTCCTCGCGCAAGGCCGGCCCCTGCGAAGAGGTCGCCGCCGCCATCAACGCCGAGCATCCCGGCGCCGCCATCGCCGTTGCCGCCAACATCTCCTCCAAGGACGATCTCCAGCGTCTGGTCGACGAGACCCGCGCCGCCTTTGGCCAGATCGACATCCTGGTCTGCAACGCCGCCTCCAACCCCTATTTCGGCCCCATGGCGGGCATCTCCGACGCGGCGTTCCGCAAGATCCTCGACAACAACATCGTCTCGAACCACTGGCTGATCCACATGGTCGCCCCGGAGATGGCGGCGCGCCGGGATGGGGCGATCGTCATCGTCTCCTCGATCGGCGGCCTGCGCGGCAGCGGCCTTTTGGGCGCCTACGCAATCTCCAAGACGGCCGACATGCAGCTGGCCCGCAATCTCGCCCAGGAGCTTTCGCCCAGCAACATCCGGGTCAACTGCATCGCCCCGGGCCTGGTCAAGACCGACTTCGCCAGAGCCCTGTGGGACACCCCGGAGGCTGAACGCCGCTCCAGCGCCGACACCCCCCTGCGCCGCCTGGGCGAGCCCGACGACATCGCCGGCGCCGCCGTCTTCCTGGCCTCCCGCGCCGGCGCCTGGATGACCGGCCAGACCATCGTGGTCGACGGCGGAGCGACCTGTTAGCGCGCGACCCGCCTGCTGAATGGCCTTGGCCGGAGGCCAATGAATCAGGCCACGAACGGCACGAACCCCACGAACTCATGCGGATTTCCCAGGAACGCCCGCACTTGGCGCAGCCCATGGTCTGTTCGTGAGTTTCGTGGCAAATCGGGGCGCTCACCTGAGTGCGTCAGGTCTTTGGCGACACCAGATCCAGTTCAGCCCGCCCGTCGGACCGACATCTCCCTCGCCTTCGCCAGCCGCCGCGCACCTTCGTCCAGCGTCTCGTCGCGCTTGGCGAAGCACAGGCGGATGATCGTCGTCACCGGATCGGTCTCGTAGAAGGCCGAGACTGGGATCGCCGACACCCCCGCCGCCTTCACCGCCCGCAGGCAGAAATCCTTGTCGCCCTCGGTGACTCCCGAGGCGGCCAGATCGACATTGAGGAAATAGGTCGCCGCGCTCTCCAGCACCGCGAACCCCTCGCCCCGCAGGGCGCGCGCCAGCCGGTCGCGCGAGCGGGCCAGGTCGGCCGGCATGGACTCGAACCAGCCGTCGCTGTTTCCCAGCCCGAAGGCCACCGCCGCCTGCAGATTGGGCGCCGTGGTGAAGGTGAGGAACTGGTGGGCCTTGGCCAGCGCCGCGGTCAGCGGCGGCGCGGCGATCATGAATCCCACCTTCCAGCCGGTCAGGGCGAACATCTTGCCGGCCGAGCCGATCTTGACGCATCGCCCGGCCATGCCGGGAAATCCCATCAGCGGATGGTGGCGGGCGCCCTCGAACACCACCTGCTCCCACACCTCGTCGCAGATGGCCGCGGCGTCGAAGCGGACGCAGAATTCGGCCAGCAGGGCCAGATCGTCCTCTGAGCAGACGCTGGCGGTGGGGTTCAGGGGATTGTTCAGCACCACCAGGCGGGTCCGCTCGCTGAACGCCGCTTCCAGCATGGTCCGGTCGAAGCGCCAGTGCGGCGGCTGGAGCCTGACCACCCTGGCTGTCCCGCCGGCGCGGCGAACCATGGGCAGGTAGGAATCGTAGGTCGGCGCGAACAGCACCACCGCGTCGCCCGGCTCGATCAGAGCGAGGAAGGCGCAGGCCAGGGCCTCGGTTGCCCCGGAGGTGACCGTCACCTCGCTCTTCCAGTCCAGTTCGAGCCCCTGGAAGCGGCCATAGTGCCGCGCCGCGGCCTCGCGAAGTTCCGGCAACCCCGTCATGGGCGGATACTGGTTATAGCCCTTCAGCACCGCATCGGCGGCGAAGCGGCGGATCGGCTCGGGGCCGGCCTCGTCGGGAAATCCCTGGCCCAGGTTGATCGCCCCATGCTGGCGCGCCAGGCCGCTCATCACCTCGAAGACGGTGGTCGGCAGGGCGGCGTAGATCGGGTTGGCCATGGCGGCAGCTTAGCCCGCGCCCGCCGCCATGGGGAGGTGATTTACACTCTTGCTCGCCGCCGGACGCCCCCTCCTTACGCGTCCTCCCTCACTCGCCGCTTGCGGAACGTCGGATTGAGGACCTGTTTGCGCAGGCGGATGGACTTGGGGGTGACCTCGACCAGTTCGTCGCCCTCGATGTAGGCGATGGCCTGTTCGAGGGTCAGGCGGCGCGGCGGGGTCAGGCGGATGGCTTCGTCCTTGCCCGAGGCGCGCACGTTGGTGAGTTGCTTGGCCTTCATCGGGTTCACGTCCAGGTCGTCGGGCTTGGCGTTCTCGCCGATGATCATGCCCTGATAGGTCTTCTCCCCCGCGCCGACGAACATGGTCCCGCGGTCTTCCAGGTTCCACAGGGCGAAGGCGGCGGTCTCCCCGTCGGAGTTGGAGATCAGCGTGCCGCGCCGGCGCCCGTCGATCGCCCCCTTGTAGGGCTCGTAATGCGAGAACATCCGGTTGAGGACGCCCGATCCGCGGGTGTCGGTCAGGAACTCCCCCTGATAGCCGATCAGGGCGCGCGAGGGAGCCTGGAAGGCGAGCCGCGTCTTGCCGGTCCCCGAAGGGCCCATGTCGCTGAGCTCGGCCTTGCGGGCCGACAGCTTCTCGATGACGATGCCGCTGAAGCCCTCGTCGACATCGATCACCACGTCCTCGATCGGCTCCAGGCGCGCGCCCGTTTCGGGGTCGGTCTGGAAGACCACTCTGGGCCGGCTGATCGACACCTCGAAACCTTCGCGGCGCATGCTCTCGATGAGTACGCCCAGCTGCAGTTCGCCGCGCCCGGAGACCTCGAAGGCGTCCTTCTCGCTGGTTTCGGTCACCTTGACCGCCACATTGGCCTCCGCCTCGCGCAGCAGGCGCTCGCGGATCACCCGGCTCTGCACCTTGTCGCCCTCGCGCCCGGCCAGGGGGCTGTCGTTGACCGAGACGGTGATGGCGATGGTCGGCGGATCGATCGGCTGGGCCGGCAGGGCGCCGGCGGCGTCCAGCGCCCCGATGGTGTCGGCCACCGTCGCGCGGGTCAGGCCCGCCACGGCGACGATGTCGCCGGCCAGGGCTTCGTCGATCGGCTGGCGCTTGAGACCGCGGAAGGCGAGGATTTTGGTGATCCGCCCACGCTCGATCTCGCTGCCATCGCGGGCCAGGGCGCGGATGGCCATGCCGGGGGTGAGGCGTCCCGATTCCACCCGCCCAGTCAACAGGCGCCCCAGGAAAGGGTCGGCCTCGATGAGCACCGCCAGCAGCTGGGCCGGATCGCCCACCCGCGCCTCGGCGGCCGGGGCCGGCACGTGCTCGACGATCTTGTCGAACAGCGGCGCCAGATCCTTGCGCGCGTTGCCCATGTCGGCGATCGCCCAGCCCTGCTTGCCGCTGGCGTAGAGGTGGGGAAAATCGAGCTGGTCGTCGCTTGCCCCGATGGCGGCGAACAGGTCGAAGGCTTCGTTCAGCACTTTTTCCGGATCGGCGTGCGGCCGGTCGACCTTGTTGAGGACCACGATCGGCCGCAGTCCAAGCTTCAGCGCCTTGCCGAGCACGAACTTGGTCTGCGGCATCACCCCCTCCTCGGCGTCGACCAGCAGCAGGGCGCCGTCGACCATGCCGAGGATCCGCTCCACCTCGCCGCCGAAGTCGGCGTGGCCGGGGGTGTCGATGATGTTGATCCGCGTCTCCCCCGCCGCCCCATGCCACAGCACCGAGGTCGCCTTGGCCAGGATGGTGATCCCGCGCTCGCGCTCCTGGTCGTTGGAGTCCATGGCCCGCTCCAGATGCGCCTCGTTGGCGCGGAACACCCCCGATTGCCCGAGCATCTGGTCGACCAGGGTGGTCTTGCCATGATCGACGTGGGCGATGATGGCGATGTTGCGCAGGGACATGGGGGCGGGGAGACTTTCGCGAGGGAGGCGCGCTTGTAGGCGATGGCGCCGGTCAAAGCCACCCAGGCGGAGGGCGAGGCCGCCCGTTAGTGCGACGCACAATTTTTTCCCGGCGTTTCGCGCCTGAAGCTAAGCCATGGAATATTTTCCGATAATTCGCTCATAGCATGTTTTTCACCCACCATGAACGCTTTTTCACTTGATCGATTGTGCGCCGCACCCTAGATTGCCCGCATGAGGCGTCCCTGACGACTCTGCCCTTTTTGGGCGTTTCCTCCCTAATGAACTGGCCGCGCCCCTCAAAGGCGCGGCCTTTTTTTGTCCCAAGTCCCTAAAACCCCGTCCAGTCGGCGCCCGCCAGGGCGGCGAACACCCCTTCCAGATCGGCCTTGAGGCGCGCGAAGCCGGCCGCCGGGGCCAGGGCCGCCTCGTCCAGATAGAGGGCCCGGTCGATCTCGATCTGCAGGGCGTGGACGCGGCGGGCCGGCCGCCCGTAATGCTCGGTGGTGTAGCCGCCGGCGAAGGGCGTATTGCGCGCCACCGCGTAGCCGCGGGCGGTGAGTTCGAGCTCCACCAGGCGGGGCAGCGCCGGCGAACAGGCCGCCCCGAACCGGTCGCCCAGCACCATGTCGGCCCCCGCCCCGCCGCCGGCCCCGACACGGGCTTGGCGCGCCGCCGCGGCGGGCATGGAGTGCCAGTCGATCAGTATGGCCACCCCGTGCCGATCGCGCGCCTCGCCGATCAGGCCGGCCAGCGCCTCGTGATAGGGCCGGTGCGCCGCCTCCACCCGGGCCCGCGCCTCGGCGAAGCTCAATTTGCGGGCGTAGATCTCCTCGCCTTCGCGCACGACGCGGGCGATCGCCCCCAGGCCCGCCGCCACCCGCGCCCCGCCGCCGCGCGCATAAGGGGGCAGTTCGTCCTCGAACATGGCCGGGTCCAGCTCCCAGGGCTCGCGGTTCACATCCAGAAACACCCGCGCCAGGCGCGCCGCGATCGTGCTCGCCCCGAACGCCGGCCCCCGCTCGATCAGCCGGTCCACATAGGCGTCCTCGGAGCGGCGGATCGCCGCCGCGTCCAGGTGCGAGGCGTCCATCATCGGGGCCGGATAGATCCGTCCCGAATGGGGCGAGGCGAACACCAGCGGGCCCCCCGGCGTCCCGGCCGGCGGCCGGGCGACCACGAACGGCGCCATGTCCGCCCCGGCCTCCAACCCGGCCAGGTCCCGCGCCGCCGCCACCGACTCCCATGCCTTCATGCCCCCATATTCGGCAATGCGCGCCGCCGGTCAATTTCAATGGGCCACCGCGCCCCCCCGTCTCGAAATCATCATTCCGCTCTCTTCCCCCGTGCCTCATGGGGGACCGAGACCGCGAAGCGGTGGAGGGGCATGGGCCGTGCGCGGTCGCGCCGATGAGTTCCGTCCGCCGCGCCGCCCCGCCGCCGCTTGCGCCCCATCCCCCGCCGGTATATCCCCGCTTCGCCCAAGGCCGCGCGCGGCCGGAGCGGCGGACGCGTAGCTCAGCGGGAGAGCACTACGTTGACATCGTAGGGGTCGCTGGTTCGATCCCAGCCGCGTCCACCAGGTTTCGCTTCCAGGCCATTGGCCGATTATGGCACAACGCCCCGCGCCGAGCCTTGCCTCTTGGGTCGTTCGGTCGTTAGCTGTCGCCGAACGAATGGGCGGAGTCGGCGTGGCCGTCCCTGGGGGCCTTCGTTGAGCCAATCCTTCTTCGAACGGCCGATCCTCAACTCGCCGTATGAGCCGCCGGGCCGCGATCACGCGCTCGACGCCGACGGCCAGCCGCTCGACGTGCCGCCGGTCGATGGGCGGCGCAAGTCGGAGCTGATCACCCCCGTCCCCAAGCCGCGCAAGCGCAAGGCAGGGCGAACTCGGCTTCGGGTCGGCTGACGGCCCGTCCACGCCGGAACAGGGCCTGGTGTTCAAGGCCGTGGCCGTGATGGCCTGCGATCAGGAGATTCTTCTTCTCCAGTCGCGCATCGACGCCGTCGCCGACGAGGTCGAACTGGACGACGTTTACGAGGCCGAACGCCAGCCTTTCTACGTCGCGGGCGTCGGAGTTTTTTCGGGATCTTGGCGTTTGACCGCGCCGCTCACCATCGCTTCAATTTCGGCAAACTGCGCCCACCCACCTTCCCCCGCCTTCAGTTCCTCGGCTTCACATAGATCACCTTTGGCCGCCGCTCGGCGATGAGCAGGCCGGCCAGGAGGCCGATGGCCACGCCGACGGCCACGGCCAGATAGGGCTCGTCCTCCACGGTCCGCGCCACCGCGCGGGCGCCGCGCGAGGCGCGGGCGTAGGCGTCGCCGGCCATGGAGGCGGCGGCTTTCGCCTGGGCGGCGGCCTGCTCGAGGGTTTCCTGCACCGAGCCGGCCGCCTCCTGGACATGGCCGCCCACCTGTCGCACCCCGCCGCGCGCCCGCATCGCCCCGTCGCCGAGCGCCTCGCCGACGGCGCTCTCCAGCTTGCCGGTGATGACGTTGACCGCCCCTTCCGCTTGGTTCTCGTTCATGGTCGCTCTCCTGTTCATGCTCGAACGCCGGGGGCTTTGGCGCCGTTCCCCGCCCTCCAGCGTTCGTGGGGTTCGTGGCCAAGAATGCGCAAAGCCCACGCCGCCCGCGCCCGCGTTGATTTTCGCGGCCATCCGGACGACAAGGCGGACGCAACGGGGAGGAAGCCATCATGCCGCTCGCCATAATCGGGGCCGGGCTCGGGCGCACCGGCACGATGTCGCTCAAGCTCGCCCTCGAACAGCTCGGCCTGGGGCCCTGCTACCACATGGCCGAGGTGTTCCAGAACCCGGCCGCTCCGGCCTTGTGGGAGGCGGTCGCCGACGGCCATGGGCCGGGCTGGGAGACGATCTTCGAAGGCTTCCGCGCCACCGTCGATTGGCCGAGCGCCACCTTCTACAAGGCCCTGGCCGACGCCTATCCGGACGCCAAGGTCATCCTCACCACCCGCGATCCGGGCGCCTGGTTCGCCTCGACCCAGGCGACCATCTTCGCCCGCGACTTCGCCGCGACGCCGACCGATCCCTTCGCATCAATGGTGCTCAAGGTGGTGGGCGACCTGTTCGACCGCCGCATGCACGACCGCGAGCATGTGATCGGGGTCTATGAGCGCCATAACGCGCAGGTCCGCGCCACCATCGCGCCCGACCGCCTGCTCGACTATGAGGTGGCCCAGGGCTGGACGCCCCTGTGCGATTTCCTGGGCGTGGCGACGCCGCAAGGCCCCATGCCCAAGGTCAACACCACCCAGGAGTTCCAGGCCCGAGGCGTTCCCCCGTCGGCGGTCGCCGCCCCCTAAGCAACGCGCCGAGTTTTGTGTCGCCGCCGCCACATTGAGGGGCAATTCGGCCACGGCCGGGGCGGGGAAAGCTTGACCGGGCAGCTGGTCCCTCTAGGCTTCGCCCAAGAGACGAAAATACGTAGAGACGAAGAATACGTCTGAAATCAAAGGGGATGGGCATGACGATCTTCCACGTACGGGCCGCGCGGCTCACCGTTGGCGCCAGGGCGCTGCTTTCGGCCGGCGTGGCCGTTGCCGCCCTGGCCGGCGCGGCGGGTGTCCAGGCCCAGCAGGCCGCCCCCGCCGCCGACGCCTCGGCGGCCAACCCGATCCAAGAGGTGATCGTCACCGCCCAGAAGCGCGAGCAGCGGCTGCAGGACGTGCCGGTCGCGGTCACCGTCCTCAACACCCAGCAGCTCCAGCAGAACGGGGTGCGCAGCGTCAAGGACCTCACCCTGCTCACCCCCGGCTTTAACGCCACCACCAACGCCGACGAGGCGACCACCACGGTGCGCATCCGCGGCATCGGCACGGTGGCCGACAATCCCGGCCTCGAGGACGCGGTGGGCATCTACATCGACGGCGTCTACCGGCCGCGAAACGGCGTGTCGTTCAACAATCTGGGCGAGCTTTCCGACGTCGAAGTGTTGAAGGGCCCGCAGGGCACCCTGTTCGGCAAGAACACCGTGGCCGGGGTGCTGCAGATCACCACCAAGCGGCCGTCCTTCACCTTCGGCGGCGACGCCGAGTTCGACGTCCAGAACTACGACGGCTTCGGCGGCCACGTCTCGGTGACCGGCCCCTTGATCGGCGATGTCCTGGCCGGGCGCTTGTTCTTCGCCGACGACCAGCGCGACGGCTATCTGCCGGTGATCCAGGCTCCGACCACCCACATCCCGGCCCAGAACGACGAGCACGTCTACACCTTCCGCGGCCAGCTTCTCTATCAGCCGACCACCAATTTCGACATCAACTTCATCGGCGACTACACCAACCGCAACGACCACTGCTGCGCCGCCGTCGCCTTCCAGAACGGCTTTCCGGCCGGCCTCATCAACACCTTCTTTCCCGGATCGGTCGTCGACCCGGTCACCAAGGCCAACCTGACCGCCTCGCTCAACACCACCTCGATCGAGCACATCCGCGATGGCGGCGTCTCGGCCCAGGCCGACTGGACGACGCCGTGGCTGAACGGCGCCAAGCTGACCTCGATCACCGCCTGGCGCGACTGGAAGGACAACGCCGGGGCCGATTCGGACTACACCCTGGCCGATTTTCTCAACACCCTGCCCACCAGCCTGCAGCAGTTCAGGCAGTTCTCCGAGGAACTGCGCTACAACGGCGACGCCGGGCGCCTCACCTGGCAGGTCGGCGCCTTCTACAGCCACGAGGATCTCGACGTCTTCCTCCCCCTCGTCTACGGCAAGGATCTCAACGAATATTTGGACATTCTCACCGCCGGGCTCGGCCCCCTGGCCACCGGAACCTACAATCCGCCCGGCGGGGCCTATCCGGTCGGCGAGGGCGCCAGCGACGCCTATCACCAGCGCGAACACAGCATCTCCTTCTACACCCAGGACGATTTCCGCCTGACCGACAAGTTGACCCTGACCGGCGGCGTCCGATTCACCTCCGAACACAAATCCCTGGCCAGCCTCTACAACAACACCGACACCAGCGGCACCTGCGCCTATTTCGAGGCGGTCGCGGCGGGTCTGGGCCTGCCGCTCACCAAAGCCGTCCTGCCGGTCCAGTGCCTGGGGAACCCCGCCTTCGCGGGCCTGACCACCAACCAGGCCTTCACCGAGAACGATATCACCGGCACGGCCAAGCTCACCTACAAGTTCAACGACCGGACCATGGTCTACGCCTCCTACTCGCGGGGCAATTTGGTCGGCGGCTTCAATCTGGCCGAGGTGACCACGGCGGTGGGCAATAATCCCAACGCCTCCCTGACGCCGCTGGCCGACACCACCTTTCCGGCCGAATTCGTCGACGCCTTCGAGGTGGGAACCAAGGCCGAACTCCTCGACCGCCGGCTGATCGTCAGCGCGGCCGGTTTCTTCCAGGCCTACAAGGGCTTCCAGCTCAACGCCTTCACCGGCACCCAGTTCATCGAATCGACCATTCCCCAGGCCCGCTCCGAAGGGGTGGAGACCGACGCCTATTTCCACGTCACCCCGTCGATCACCCTCAACGCCGGGGCGACCTACGCCAATACCGTCTATCCGGACAGCGCCCAGAACCAGGCGGCGCTGGGCAACAATACACCCGGCTCACCCTACTTCCAGGCGACGCCGCTCTTTCGCCTGCCCGGCTCGCACGCCTCCTTCGCGCCGGTGTGGTCCCTGGTCGGCGGAATCTATTTCGAGCATGAGGTTTTCAACGGCCTGAGATTCACCGCCAACGCCGACACCAAATACCAGTCCTCCTACAACACCGGCTCCGACCACGACCCGGTCAAGACCCAGCCCGGCTTCGCCCTGGTCAACGCCCGCGTCGGCATCGGCGCGGCCAATGGCGCCTGGAGCCTGGAGGCCTGGGCCACCAACCTCTTTAACAAGCAGTACAGCCAGGCGGCGTTCGACGGCGTCCTGCAGACCCTCAGCGCCCCCCAGCCGTCCTCCGTCCCCGCCCTCAACAACTACGACTACTTCCCCGGCCAGCCCCGCTTCTGGGGCCTGACGCTGAGGGTGAAGTATTAGGGGTATGAACCCCCTTACGGCCGCTGCTTCTTCGGCAGGGCGGCGACCTCGGCGTCGGTCAGCTTGCGGATCGAGGTGACCGGGCAGCGCTGGCGGCCGGTCGAGGTGCGAATGTAGAGGTCCACCCCAAGTCCGGATCCCGGACAGACGAACGAGCCGGGGCGCGAGACCAGGGCGATGGACCGCGAAAAGGTAATCCCGTTGCAGGAAGAAAACAGCGCCAGCTGATAGACCTGCCTCACCCCCACCCGGACATTGACCGTCCGATTGTCCACGGCGACAAAATTGTTGGCGTTCTTGGCGTAGAAGCAGGCGATGCGCATGGCGCCGGGCTTGGCCGGGGCGTTCTGGGCCACGGCGCCGCTCGCCGCCCCGACGGCGAGAGCGGCGGCGATCGCCAGGCTGATTGGAAGTTTCATCGACTCATCCTCTCTTCGCGCGGAGTGACGCGCCCCCTCAAGCTACACCGGACGCGCCGAGGCGCCCAGCCGCCGCCGCGTCCGCCTCGCGAACCGGGCCGGATCGACCAGGGCGGCCAGATCGCCAGGCAGGGGCGAGGGGGCGCCGAGCACGAAGGCGGCCAGATGTTCGCCCAGCAGCGGGGCCAGGGTGAAGCCGCGCGATCCCAGGCCGCTCAGCACGAAGAGACCGGGCCCGGCGCCGGCGACCGCGCCGGCCAGGGGCAGATAGTCGGGCGTGGCGGCGCGGATGGCGGTGTGCGCCTCCAGCGTCGCGCCGGCCAGGCGGGCGGCCAGGCCCGGAAGCCTCGGCGCCAGGGCGTGCAGATTGCGCCGGTGATCGGCGTCGCGCGGCGCCGTGTCCTCCTCGCCGCGATCGTGGGTGGCCCCGAAAATCAGCCCCTCGCGTGTTGGCAGCACATAGCCGCCGAACACCGCCGCCGGCGCCGCCAAGCCGACGGCCACGCTCGCCTGGCCGCGCACGGCGGTGAGCGGCAAGCCCGGCGCGAGGCGCGCGCAGTCCATGCCGGCGGCCAGGATCACCGCCTCGCTCTCGCCGACCGCCGCGCCGGCTTCGCCCAGCAGCCGCCAGACGCCGCCCGCCCATTCCAGGGCCGCCACCCTGGCGCGCCGCGTCTCGCCCAGCCACGCCGTCAGGACGGCCGCCGGCTCGACCGTCAGGGCGTCCTCGATGCTCAACCCGGCCGGCGACGCTTCGCCCAGCGCTTCGGACGCCTCCGCGGCGCCCACCCGGCGGAAGGCGCCAGCCTCGAACAGATCGGAGGCGGCGATAACGGCGAAGCGTCCGGCGTCCTTGGGTCCAACCTCGAGCTGGATCGCCCCCCGGGCGAGGATCGCGGCGGGCGTCTGGGCGTAAAGGGCTCCGGCGCGGGCGAAGGCCTGGGCGAACAGGGCGGCGGGCCGCGCCAGTCCCGCGTCCAGCCTGGGCGCGACCAGGGCGGCGGGACCGGCCGAGGCGCCGGCCCCGGGGCCGGTCTCGTCGAACACCTCGGCCTGGACGCCCAGGGCGCCGAACGCCCGGGCCAGGGCCGCCCCGGCGATTCCCGCTCCGACGATCGCAATGCGGTCGGGGGCGAGGCGGCGGGGGGCGGGGGAAGGGCCGGCCGGCGACGGCAGGCGCGCCTCCAGCCGCTGGCGCTTGGCGCCAAACCCCGGCCGCCGCTCGACGGCGAAACCCGCGCCCTCCAGGTCGCGGCGCACCTGGCCGGCGACGGTGAAGGTGGCCGCCCGCGCCCCGCCGGCCGATCGGCGCGCCGCCAGGGCCAGCAGCTCGGGGCGCCACATCTCGGGATTGCGAGCCGGCGCGAAGCCGTCGAGGAACCAGGCGTCGGCCACCCCGCTCCACGCCGTCAGGGCGGGCGCCGCCTCCATGACCGCCACGTCGAGGCTGGCGCCAAACTCAGGAAGATCGACCCGGTGGAAGCCGCGCGCCCGGCCCGGCCACCGGGCGGTCAGCAGGGCGGCGATGTCGGCGACCTCCGGCCACCGCGCCAGGGCCCTGGCCGCCTCGTCGGCGCGCATCGGATGGGCTTCGACGCTGAACAGGCAAAGGTGGGCGCCCGGCGGCCCGGCGGCGCGCCACAGCTCCAGCACGGCGACGATGTTCAGGCCCGTCCCGAAGCCGAGTTCGCCGACGACGAACCGGTCTCGCCCCGCCCAGGCGGCGGGCAGGCCGCAGCCGGCCAGAAACACCGCCCGCGCCTCGCCCAGGCCCTCACCGGCCGAAAAATACACATCGTCGTAGAGCGCCGAGCGCGGCGTCCCGTCCGCGTCCCAGATCACCGAATTAAGGGGACATGAATTAAGGGGACACAATACTTAACCCTCCCTCGAACATATCAGCGACCGCAAGTGCGATGAATTAAATATTGTGTCCCCTTAATTCCGCGCAACGAAAAAGGGCCGCGCGATGGGGCGGCCCTTTGCCGTATCGCAAAAACGCGAAGCCTACTGCGGGGTCTTGGCGTCCTTGGCGGCCTTGGAAGCATCCTTGGCCGACTTGGAGGCGTCGCTGGCCGACATGGCGGCCTGGTCGGCCGACGCGGCGGCCGGAGCGGTCGCCGGAGCGTTGGCGTCGGCGGCGGCGGTCGTCGCGGTGTTGGCGGCGCTGGCGGCGTTGGCGGCCGAGGTCGAGGCGTCGGTGGCGGCGGCGTTGGCGTTGTCGGCGGAGGTGTCGGCCGGCTTGGAGCAGGCGGCGACGGAAAGCGCGGCGACGGCGAGGCCGGCGACGAGCACTGAACGGATCACGGTGGAGGTCATTGTCCCTAAGGTCCCTTATGGTCAGAATTGAAGTGTCGTTTGCCGAGCGAGCCGTTCGCCGGAACGCCCCGACTATGGGGGCCCGCCGACGCCGATTCGTCTCGCACGCCAGACCGAATATGCCGTCTTCGTGTTTGAACGCAAGGGAAGAGTTCACAAGGACGTGATCACTTTTTTCCGGCCGGGCGCCGTCAGGCCCCGATCTGGGCCGCCGCGCGCAGGCGGCGGACCATGTCGGGCGACAGATAGCCGTCGGCCGCCAGGCCCTTGGATTTCTGCCAGGCGCGCAGGGCGGCGCGGGTGCCCACGCCCACCAGGCCGTCGGGCTGGCCGGGGTTGAAACCGAGCTTGATGAGGGCGCTCTGGGCGTCGAGACGGTCGGTGAGCGACAGCGGCGTCTCGCGCGGCCAGGGGGTCCTCAGCGGTCCGCCGCCGGCCAGGCGGTCGGCCAGCAGGCCCACGGTCAGGGCGTAGGCGATGGAGTTGTTGTAGGTGCGGATGGCGAAATGGTTGGGCAGCAGCAGGAAGGCCGGCCCGCCCGCCCCCGATGGCAGGCCCAGCTGCGCCGGCGCGGCGGCGTCAGCCCCGCTCCACGCCAAGCCGTCGGCCCGCCGCACCCCCTTGGCCCGCCACCACGGCGGCGGCTGGCGCGGTCCCTCGGAGAGGCCATAGTCGAAGCCGGCCGGCAGGATCACCTCCCGCGCCCAGCCCTCGCCGCGCCGCCAGCCGCCCTTGGCCAGCAGATTGGCCGCCGAGGCCAGGGCGTCCGCCGCCGATCCCCAGATGTCGCGCCGCCCGTCGCCGTCGCCGTCCACCGCGGCGGTCAGATAGGTGGTCGGCAGGAGCTGGGTCTGCCCCATGCCCCCGGCCCACGATCCCCTCAGCTTGGCCCTGGAAATCTGGCCGGCGGCCAGGATGCGCAGGGCGGCGAGGAGTTCCCCCTCCGCCCACGGCCGCCGCCGCCCCGCCGCCGCCAGGGTGGCCAGGGAGCGGACGATGTCGAAATTGCCTTGCAGGGCGCCGAAGTCCGACTCCATGGCCCACACCCCGATCAGGATATCGCGCGGCACGCCATAGGCCGCCTCGATGGAGGCGAGCTGCGGGATCGCGGCGGCCTTGGCGCGGCCGGCGGCGATCCGCGCGGCGCTGATCGCGTTGTTGATGTAGACGCTCACCGGCCGGGCGAATTCCGGCTGGGCGGCGTCCAGCGCCGCGACCCTGGGATCGGGCGCCAGGCCCGACAGCTCGCGGTCGAGGAGGGATCGGGCGAAGCCGGCGGCCAGGGCGCGGGCGTAGAAATCGTTGAGCCAGGCGATGAAATAGGCCTGGCCGGTCGCCCCCAGCAGGTCGGCCGGCGCCGGCGGATCGGCGCGGCCGGCGGCCGGCGCGGCCAGCGCCAGGGCAAGGGTGAGGAAGAGTCGTCGGTCCATGCGCGAGGCTACCCGCCCAGGGCCGCTCAATTCAACCGAAAGCTTCGCCTCCCCATGCCGCCGTCCGCGGGCTATAGCTCGCCGACCATGAACCGCCCCTTCGTCAAGATGAACGGTCTGGGCAATGATTTCGTCATCGCCCTGACCGCTTCGGCGCCCTCCGCGCCCAGCGCCGAGGCGGTGCGCGCCATCGCCGACCGCGCGTCCGGCGTCGGCTGCGACCAGCTCATCGCCCTGGAATCCTGCGACGACGCCGACGTCTTCATGCGGGTGTGGAACGCCGACGGCGGCGCGGCGGGCGCCTGCGGCAACGGGGCGCGCTGCGTGGCCTGGCTCGTCATGGAGGCGTCGGGGCGCGACAGCGCGCGCATCGCCACCGACGCGGGCGTACTCGAGGCCCGTCGAGCCGAGGGCGACCTCATCACCGTCGACATGAGTGCTCCGGGGCTCGGCTGGCGCAAGATTCCCCTGGCCCGCGAGATGGACACCCGCCAACTCGACCTGGACGTGGGGCCCGGCCTGACCGGCCCCGGAGCGGTCTCCATGGGCAATCCCCATGCGGTCTTCTTCGTCGACGACGCCGAGGGCGTGGACGCCGCGCGCCTCGGGCCCCTTGTCGAGCACGACCCGCTTTTTCCCGAGGGCGTCAATGTCGGATTCGCCCAGATCGTGGCGCCGGACCGCATCCGCCTGAAGGTCTGGGAGCGCGGGGCGGGCCTCACCCGCGCCTGCGGCACCGGCGCCTGCGCCGCCGTGGTCGCCGCCCGCCGCCGCCGGCTCGCCCGGCGCGCCGCGACGGTGGAAATGGCCGGCGGCGAACTCCACATCGACTGGCGCCGCGCCGACGGCCACGTCATGATGACCGGCCCGGTCGCCATGGAGTTCACCGGCCGCCTGCCTGAGGGGGACGACTTATGACTGGAGCGCGGGCGTCCCGCCCGCGTCTTGGACAAGAGCGGGCTGGAAGCCCGCGCTCCGATGTCGAGGTGGTCACCTTCGGCTGCCGGCTGAACGCCTATGAATCGGACGCCATCGCCGCCCGCGCCGCCGCCGAGGGGGTGGAGAACGCCGTCGTCTTCAACACCTGCGCGGTCACCGCCGAGGCGGTGCGCCAGGCGCGCCAGGCGATCCGCAAGGCGCGCCGCGAGCGCCCCGATGCGCGCCTAATCGTCACCGGTTGCGCGGCGCAGATCGATCCGGCCGCGTTCGCCGCCATGGACGAGATCGATCTCGTCCTCGGCAACGCCGACAAGGCCGCCCCCGGCGCGCTGCTGCGAAGCGGCGTCCATGTCGGCGACATCATGGCGACGCGCCGGAGCGCCGACCCTCTGGCCGCCGCGACCGTCCGCCCGCGCGCCTATGTGGAGATCCAGAACGGCTGTGATCACCGCTGCACCTTCTGCGTCATCCCCTTCGGCCGCGGCAATTCGCGCTCCACCTCGGCGGAGGCGGTGGTGGGTCGTATCCGCGCCCTCGTCGCCGCCGGCGCGGCCGAGGTGGTCCTCACCGGCGTCGATCTCACCAGCTGGGGCGCCGATCTTTCCGGCGCGCCAAGTCTGGGCCATCTGGTGCAACTGATCCTCGATCGGGTTCCCAGCCTTGCCCGCCTGCGCCTCTCCTCCATCGACGCCGCCGAGATCGACCCCGAGCTGATGGCCGTCCTCGCCGCCGAGCCGCGCCTGATGCCCCACCTGCACCTCTCCCTGCAGTCCGGCGACGACCTCATCCTCAAGCGCATGAAGCGCCGCCATTCCCGCGCGCAAGCCCTGGCCCTGATTGCCGACCTCCGCGCCGCCCGCCCCGACATCGCCCTGGGGTCCGACTTCATCGCCGGCTTTCCGACCGAGAGCGAAGCGGCGTTCGAGAACACCGTCGCCTTCATCGAGGAAGCCGGCCTCGCCTTCCTGCACGTCTTCCCTTACAGCCCCCGGCCCGGAACCCCCGCCGCCCGCATGCCCCAGGTCGCCCCGGCGCTCGTCAAGGCCCGCGCCGCTCGCCTGCGCGCCGCCGGCGACGCCGCCCTCCGCCGCCACCTGGACCGCCAGATCGGCCGGACCGTCCGCGCCCTGGTCGAGCGCCCCGGCCACGCCCGCGCCGAGGACTTCACGCAAGTTCGCTTCACCGGCGACGCCGCTCCAGGCGCGATCGTCACCGGAACCATCGCCAGCCACGACGGTATTTCGGTGACACTGTACTTATCTCGTCAGACACCGCGGCATTCACCACGCTCGGGCGCGAGATAAGTACAGTGTCACCGAAATCCTGGCTGCAGCGGCTCACCGACGGTCTCGCCCGCTCGTCGCGCCAGGTGAGCGGGCAGGTCGCCGCCCTCGTCGCCCGGCCGCTGGACCAGGAACAGCTCGACGCCCTGGAGGAGATGCTGATCGAGGCCGACCTCGGCCCCCACGCCGCCCATCGCATCGCCGCCGCCTTCGGCGACCAGCGGTTCGGCCGCTCGTCCACCGAGGGCGAGGTCAAGGAGGCGCTGGCCGGCGCGATCGCCGCCGAGCTCATCCCCCGCCAGGGGCGCTTCGATCCGCTCGCCGGCCCGCGCCCCTTCGTGGTCCTGTTCATTGGCGTCAACGGCTCGGGCAAGACCACCACCCTGGGCAAGATCGCCGCCGACCTCACCGGGCGCGGAGCCAGGGTGCTGGTGGCGGCCGGCGACACCTTTCGCGCCGCCGCCGTCGAACAGCTCGCCGTGTGGGCGGACCGCGCCAAGGCCGATTTCCTCTGCCGCCCCACCGGCGCCGACGCGGCGGGGCTGGCCTACGACGCCCTGGAGCGAGCCCGCGCGGAGCGTTATGACGTGCTCCTCGTCGACACCGCCGGGCGCCTGCAGAACAAGCAAGGGCTGATGGATGAACTGACCAAGATGATCCGCTCCCTGCGCAAGCTCGATCCGCACGCCCCCCACGAGGTGCTGCTGGTTCTCGACGCCACGGTGGGGCGCAACGCGCTGGCCCAGGAGAACATCTTCGGCAACGCCATCGGGGTGACCGGCATCGTGATGACCAAGCTCGACGGCACCGCCCGCGGAGGGGTGCTGGTCCCCGTCGCCCAGGCGTCGGATTCCCCCATCAAGCTGATCGGCGTCGGCGAAGAGATCGCCGACCTGCAACCCTTCGACGCCCGCGCCTTCTCCCGCTCCCTGGTCGGACTTTAGCCATGACCCCTGCCACCAACGACACCCTGATCCTCCTCCGCGAAGCGGGGGAGGATCACGAGGCGACCCCCCATGGTTGACCCCATTCCCCCCTCGCCCAAAGCCGCCCCCTGGCTGCGCTACTCCATCGACGGTGCGCCGGCGTTTGCCTTTCTGGCCGTCCTTCTGATCACCCACGACTTCCGCCTAGCCACCTGGTTCGTGGTCGGCGGGGCGGCCCTGGCCTTGGCGGTGAGCCTGATCGTCGAGCGCCGCGTCGCCCCACTGCCGGCCGTCACCGGCGCCCTGGCCCTGGTGTTCGGCGGGGCTAGCCTCTTTCTCCACCGCGCCGACATCCTGCAGATGAAGATGACCATCGTCGATGGCCTCCTGGGCGCGGTCCTGTTCGGCGGCCTGGCCCTGAAGAAGAACCCCCTCAAATACATCCTGGGGTCCGCCTTCCACCTGACTGACCGCGCCTGGGCGACCCTGGCCGTCCGCTACGGCGCCTTCTGGTGGGCCTGCGCGCTGGCCAACGAGGCGATCCGCCGCACCCAGAGCCAGGAGACCTGGGCCATCTTCCGCGTCGCCGTCCTCGTCGCCGCCGTCGTCTTCGCTCTCGCCCAGACCCCCTTCCTCCTCAAGCACAGCCGCTCGCCGGAAGAGGTCGAAACCCCGGAGCCGCCGGATCCGGGGTTCTAAGGCCCCGCGCCCGACCGTCCACGGAAGGTCTGTCTTCAAACGGACGCGAAACTCCGCTAAGAGGTTCATCCTCTGGCCGGGAGGCCGCGGGGACGACGCCATGGCCAAGGGCAAGACGAAGCTCGCCGGAAACGCCTTGGGGACTTCGGCGACCCATCTGTTGCATCGGGCGCTGCAACTAGCGCTGGATTATCACGCCGAGGCGGCCGGGCCGGCGACCATCACCCAGCGCCAGTTCACCGTGCTCGCCGCCGCCGGCGCCGCCGACGGGCGCACCCAGAACGACCTGGTGCGGGCCACCGGCATCGACCGCTCGACCCTCGCCGACCTGGTCGCCCGCATGCTCGCCAAGGGACTCTTGGAGCGCGAGCGCTCGGCCACCGACGCACGCGCCAACACCGTGCGGCTCTCGGTCGCCGGCCGCGCCGCCCTCGACGCCGGGAGCGGCCCGTCGGCCGCCGCCAACGCGCGCCTGCTCGCCCTCCTCGCCCCCAAGAAACGCGACGCCTTCCTGAAAATCCTCGCCGCCCTCGCCGCCGCCGCCGATCATCCGGGCGAGGCCAAACCCAAGCCGGCCAAGCCTCCCAAGGTCAAACCCGCCAAGCCCGACAAGAAGAAAAAGAAGAAGGCCAGGAAGGCCAAGAACGTCGGGGCTTAGGGCCGACGCGACCCCCCTCACCGATACTCCGGCTCCTCCGCCTCGCGCGAAGGCGCGGCCACGGTGACGATGAAGCCGGCCGCCACGTCGAGCAGCACCATCAGGGTGATCAGGAAGAAGGTCGAGGTGGCGCAGGCCGGGGCGAGCAGCAGTTCGACCAGGCAGGCGACGAAGAGCAGCATGCAAAGCGCGTGGTTGACGAGGGCGATCCGCCGGCTGGCGAGGGACTTCAAGAGCTCGATGAACAGCACCACCAGGGCGCCGGCCACCATCAGGTCGGCCGCGCTCACCGGCCACACGCCGCCTGGCGCGGTGGTCAGGGTGAAGAGCGGCGCCGTCAGCTGGGCGTGAGCGCCCTCGGCCCGCAAGCCGCCGCCCAAAAGCATGAAGAACAGATTATAGGCCGCCACCGGCAGGACGAGCAGCGGCGCGGCGGCGATGAAGCGCATGGCTCCATCCCTAGCGGATTTTGGTTACGGGTTGAAACGCCAGCCGTCAGACCTCCTCGACCCTGCCCGGGTCGCGGGTTCGGGCGCGCAGCCAGACGACGCCGGCGAGGTCCGGCAGGGTCGGCCACAGCCGCCCCCAGTTGGTGTATTTCGACCGCCCGCTCTGGCGCGCGCGGTGGCTCACCGGCCGGAAGGCGATCTCGTAGCCCTCGCGCAGGAAGAGGGCCGGCAGATAGCGGTGCATGTGATCGAAATAGGGCAGGCGCAGGAAGGCCTGGCGGCGGAAGACCTTGAGGCCGCATCCGGTGTCGGCGGCGCCATCGGCGAGCAGGGCGCGGCGGACGGCGTTGGCCAGGCGCGAAGCCCAGCGCTTGGCGGCCGGGTCGCGGCGCCCGACCCGCTCGCCGCCGATGAGCGCGAGGTTCGGCGGCCCGGCGATCAGGGCGCGGGCCAGGGCCGGGGCGTCGACCGGGTCGTTCTGGCCGTCACCGTCCAGCATGACCACGATGGGCGCGCGGGCGGCCAGCACCCCGGTGCGGATGGCCCGGCTCTGGCCGGCGTTGCGGCGATGGGCGAGGACGCGAAGCGACGGGATTTCGCCGGCCAGGGCGGCCAGGGCGGCGCGCGTGCCGTCGGTGCTGGCGTCATCGACGAAGACGATCTCGAACGCCTCGCGAGCGAAGGCGGCGGCGATCTCGCGGGCCAGGGGCGCGGCGGCGCCTTCCTCGTTGAACACCGGCACGACAATTGAGATGTCTGGGGAGACGTCTGGGGAGATGTCCGGAGCGGCGTGCGGCGTCATGCCTCCTCATAGCGGAAAAGCCCAGGTTCCAAAGATCGTGCTAACAGATCGGCCCATGACGCTCGAGGACCGTCTGGATGGCTGGGGACGAGGCTGGCGCGGCCCGCTGCTGGCGGCGTTCGTCGCCCTGATCGCCGGCCTGCCCGGTCTGGTCGCCCTGCCGCCGCTGGACCGCGACGAGGCGCGCTTCGCCCAGGCCTCGGCCCAGATGCTGGAGAGCGGCGACTTCGTCTCGATCAATTTCCAGACGACGCCGAGATTCAAGAAGCCGGTCGGGATCTACTGGCTGCAGGCCGCGTCGGTGGCCGCGCTCAGTCATGTCGAGGACCGCCAGATCTGGGCCTGGCGCATTCCCTCGCTGCTGGGCGCCATGCTGGCCGCCGCCGCCTGCGCCTGGGGCGCGGGCGCCTTCCTGCGGCCCGGCGGCGCGCTCATGGCCGGCGCCCTTCTGGGATCGAGCTTCCTGCTCTCCACCGAGGCGGCCATCGCCGCCACCGACGCGGTGCTGTGCGGCGCGGTGACCCTGGCCATGGCGGCCCTGGGGCGGCTCTACCTGGCCGCCCGCGGGGGACCGCCGGCCGGCTGGCGGAGCAAGGCGCTGTTCTGGGCCGGGCTCTCCGCCTCGGTTCTGGTCAAGGGGCCGATCGGCCCGATGGTCGTCGCCCTGACCCTCGTGTCCCTCGGCCTGTGGGAGCGGCGGGTGGCGTGGCTCAGGCGCCTGGGCTGGGGGTGGGGTCTGATCTTTCTCCTCGCCGCGGTCGGGCCCTGGGCCATGGCCATCACGGTGGCCACCGACGGCGCCTTCTGGGGGGCGGCGGTGGGCGGCGACCTGGCCCCCAAGCTGCTGGGCGACCAGGAAGGCCACGGCGCGCCGCCGGGCTTCTATCTCCTGCTCCTGCCCATCCTCGTCTTCCCGGCCTGCCTGCTCTTGCCGGCCGGCGCCGTGGCGGCGTGGCGGGCCCGCGGCGAGCCGGCCATCCGTTTCGTCCTCTGCTGGCTGATCCCGTCCTGGCTGGTGTTCGAAGCGGCGCCGACCAAGCTCGTCCATTACCCCCTGCCCCTTTACGGCGCCCTGGCCTGGCTGATGGCCCGCGCCCTGGCGCGGCCGCTCGGCCGCGCGAGCCGGTGGATCGGGGCGATTGTGGTCGTCCTCGCCGCCGCCGCTTTCGCCGCCGCCCCGCCGCTGGCCATGGCCAGATTGCACGATTGGAGCGGCGCGGCCTGGGGATGGGCGGCGGCCATCCTCTTTCTCGCCGCCGGCGGCGCGGCGGCTAGCCAGCTTCTCTCCACAAGCGCACCGCGCGCGGCGGGGATGGGCATCGCTCTGGCGCTGTTCGCCCACGGCGTCCTGGCCGGCGCATTCGTCCCGTCGCTTCGTCCCCTTTGGCTCTCCAGCCGCGCCGCCAAGGCCGTGGCGGCGGCGGGCCTGAGCCCCAGCGAAGGCATCGCTCCGGGACCCGTCACGGTGGCCGGCTATGAGGAGCCGAGCCTGGTCTTTCTCCTCGGCACCGATACCCAGTTGGGCGACGCCGAGGACGCCGCCGCCGCCATCGCCGAGGGCCGCCCCGCCATCGTCGAGGGCCGGCTGGACAGCGCCTTCCGCGCCGCCCTGGCCCGCGACGGCGCGACCGCGCTCAGGGTGGGCCAAGGGGCGGGTCTCGACTATTCGAACAACCATGCCGACATACTGAGCCTCTACCGGCCGCCGCCCGAAAAGGTCTCCCCATGAGCCGCGCCATCCACATCGTCGAGGTCGGCCCGCGCGATGGGCTGCAGAACGAAGCGGCGATCCTGCAAACCTCTGAAAAGGTTGAATTCATCCGCCGCCTGGAAGCGTGCGGCGCGAGGCGGATCGAGGCGGTGTCCTTCGTGAACCCCCGCCGCGTCCCGCAGATGACCGGCGCGGAGGAAATCATGGCCGCCCTGCCGCCGAAGGCCGGCCGCTCGCGCATCGGCCTGGTGCTCAACGCGCGCGGCTGGGAGCGGGCGGTGGCCGCCGGCTGCGACGAGGCCAACGTGGTCGTCTGCGCCACCGACGGCTTCGGCATCCGCAATCAGGGCGCCTCGGTCGCCGAGCAGGTGGCCACCCTGGCGGCCATCGTGGCGCGCCGCGAGAGCGACGGCGGCCCGCCGATTTCCCTCACCATTTCCGTGGCTTTCGGCTGCCCGTTCGACGGCGAGGTGTCGACCGGCCAGGTGGTCGCCATCGTCCGCGAGGCCGCCGCGCTGGGCGTCGGCGAGATCGCCCTGGGCGACACCATCGGCGTCGCCGACCCGTGGACCGTGCGCGAGCGGATCGAGGCGGTCCGGGCCGCCGCCCCCGACGCCCGCCTGCGCATGCATTTCCACGACACCCGCGGCGCGGGCCTCGCCAACGCCTTCGCCAGCGTCGAGACGGGAATCGACACTCTGGACGCCAGTTGCGGCGGTCTGGGCGGCTGCCCCTTCGCGCCCGACGCCACCGGCAATATCGCCACCGAGGACCTGGCCTGGATGCTCCACCGGGCCGGCTTCGAAACCGGTCTGGACATCGGCGCTCTCGTCGCCACCGCCCGCTGGATCGGCGGGAAGATCGGCAAGGCCCCGGTGTCGTCGCTCAGCCGGGCCGGCGGATTTCCGCCCTAGGATAAGGAACAAAACCGCCGTCAGACGCCTCTTGCAGGGTCAGCCGCGCACCCTAAGTGGAGTTCACAGTGAGAATTGCTCAAGTCGCCCCTCTTTATGAAGCCGTCCCGCCCAGGCTCTATGGGGGCACCGAGCGGGTGGTCGCCCATCTTTGCGATGCCTTGGTCGATCTGGGCCATGAGGTGACCTTGTTTTCGAGCGCCGAAGCCCAGACGCGCGCCGAACTCGTCCCGGTCCGCGACCAGGCGATCCGCCTCGATCCGGCCCCGCTCAAGTCCGACCTGGCCGCCCATCTTTCCATGCTCAGCGAAGTGCGCCGCCTGCAGGACCAATTCGACATCATCCACTTCCACGTGGACATGGTTCACTTTCCGATGTTCGAGGCCACCGCCTCGCGCACCCTGACCACCCTGCACGGCCGGCTCGATATCAAGGATCTGCCCGAGGTCTATCGCCGCTGGCCCAAATACCCCCTGGTGTCGATTTCGGATTCGCAGCGCACCGCCCTGCCGTTCGCCAACTGGGCCGGAACGGTCTATCACGGCTTTCCCAAGTCGCTGTATCGTTTCGAGCCCAAGGCGCGCGGCTACCTCGCCTTCCTGGGCCGCATGTCGCCGGAAAAGGGTCCCGACCGGGCGATCGCCATCGCCAAGCGTCTGGGCCTGCCGCTGAAGATGGCCGCCAAGGTGGACGCCGCCGACAAAGCCTATTTCCAGGAGGAGATTCGCCCGCTTCTTGATCATCCCCTGATCGAGTTCATCGGCGAGATCAACGACGCCGACAAATCCGATTTCCTCGGCGGCGCCGAAGCCCTGCTCTTTCCCATCGAGTGGCCCGAACCCTTTGGACTGGTGGCCATCGAAGCGATGGCGTGCGGCACGCCGGTGATCGCCTACCGCCATGGCGCGGCGCCCGAGGTGATCGACGACGGAGTCACCGGCTTCGTGGTCGGCGGTGAAGACGAAGCTGTCGAAGCGGTTCGCGCCGCCCAGGGGCTCGACCGGCGCGAAGTGCGGCGCCGTTTCGACCGCCGGTTTTCCGCCACCGCCATGGCCAGGGGCTATCTCGACCTCTACGCCGACCGCTTGGCCCGTCTGCCTTACGCCCCCGAGCTTGCCTCGAATCAACCGGAGGCGGACAAGGCGCCGGCGTTCGCTCAGAGCGCCTAACCCTTGGCGTCATGGACGATCTCGCTGGAACTTCCGTTTTGGAACCGGACGAGGTCGTTTCCGCCGACGATCTTGGCCAATTGCTGTCGATCAAGGACGGCGACACCTTCCTGGTCGCCGACGCCTGGGGCGATGTGCTGGGCGCAGCGGACGGCCTGTTCAGCAACGATACCCGGATCCTGTCGCGCTTTCGGCTGCTGATCGGCGAGCGCAGACCCTCGAAACTCAGCTTCGGGCTGTCGCGCGACAACGCCGACTTCACCTTCAACGGGGCCAATCTGGCCCTGCCGCCGGTGGGCGGCCGGGCGACGCCGCGCGGCGTCATCCATGTGGAGCGCAAGCGTTGCCTTCATGGCGGGCGCCTGTTCGAGCGGCTGCGCCTGACCAATTTCGGACTGGACGAGGTGATGCTGCCCATCGCCTTCGAATATGCGGCCGATTTTCGCGACATGTTCGAAGTGCGCGGCATGCGGCGCGCCGCGCGCGGCGCCTTGGCCCGTCCGCGCCTGACCGGCCGGGGCGTCGTGTTCGGCTATCTGGGTCTGGATGGCGTTGAGCGCGCCGCCGCGGTGATCTTCTCCGAGCCGCCCTGGCGGCTCACGGCCGGCAGAGCCGACTTCATGTTCGCGGTCGCGCCGGGCAAGCGCATGGATCTCTACGTCGAGGTCGGTCCCGGGGACACCGAAACCCCCGTTCGTGACCGCTTCGTGGACGCCATCGGCGCGGCGCGGCGCATCGTTCGCGAGGTGAAGGACCGCGGCGCGCGGCTGACGGCGGCCGATGGCGCCTTTGGCGCGTGGCTCGAACAATCGCGCGCCGACGTGGCCGTCCTCACCACCGCCCTTCCCACCGGCCTCTATCCCTACGCGGGCATTCCCTGGTTCTCGACGCCCTTCGGCCGCGACGGCATCATCACCGCCTGGCAGATGCTGTGGCTGGACCCCTCGCTGGCCAAGGGCGTGCTGACCTATCTCGCCGGCCGCCAGGCCAAGGAACGCTCGGCCTTCGGCGACGCCGCGCCGGGCAAGATCATGCACGAGACGCGGCGCGGCGAAATGGCGGCGATGAAGGAGATTCCGTTCGGCCTCTACTACGGCGGCGTGGACACCACCCCCCTCTTCGTCGCCTTGGCGGGCGCCTATCTGCGGCGCACCGGCGACCTGACCCTGATCCGCAGGTTGTGGCCGGCTCTGCTGGCGGCGGTTCGATGGCTGGACGACTTCGGCGATTCGAACGGCGATGGGCTGATCGACTATGCCCGCGGCGCCGACAGCGGCCTTTCAAATCAGGGATGGAAGGACAGCATCGACTCGGTGTTCCACGACGACGGACGCTTCGCCGCCGGCCCGATCGCCTTGGTGGAGGTTCAGGGCTACGCCTTCGCGGCTTGGCGGGCCATGGCGTTCATGGCCGACAGGCTGGGAGAAGCCGGATCCGATGGATGGCTGGCGCGGGCCGAGGTCATGCGCGAGGCGGTGGAGACTCGTTTCTGGATGGAGCGGCGCGGCTTCTACGCCCTGGCCATCGACGGCGAGGGTGAGGTTTGCGGCCCCTTGGCGTCCAACGCCGGCCATCTGCTGTTCGTCGGACTGCCGCGCGCCGAACGCGCCACCAAGGTCATCCAACGTCTGCTTTCGGCCAGATTCGACAGCGGCTGGGGCATCCGCACCCTGGCGGTGGGGACGACGCGCTTCAATCCGATGAGCTATCACAACGGCTCGATCTGGCCGCACGACACGGCGCTGGCGGTGGCGGGCATGGCCCGCTATGGCGAGCGGGCCGGGGCGGCCAAGCTCCTGTTCGACCTGTTCGAGGCGGCCAAGAGTTTCGAGATGCGCATGCCGGAGTTGCTGTGCGGCTTTGTGCGTCAGCCGGACGAGGCGCCGATCGCCTACCCGGTCGCCTGCATGCCGCAGGCGTGGTCGGCGGGAGCGACGTTCATGATGCTGCAGGCCTGCCTGGGGCTCTCGATCGACGCCGAACGCAGGGAGGTGCGCCTGGTTCGTCCGACCCTGCCGGCCGGGGTGGATCAATTGTCCCTCGAGGGATTGGCCGTCGGCGGCGCATGCGTGGATATCGATTTCCAGCGGTTGGGCGGCAGGATGGCGGCCATCCCCGCGCCGAGTTCCGATCGGTCGGTATCGGTGGTGATCGAAGGTTGAGGCCGGAGCGGCGGAGCGGATCGAATGGCCCATCGCGGCGTTGTGTCGTCGCGATCGGGGGGAGGAACAAGACTCATGACATTGACGGCGCCGACCACCGTGCTCGATAGACCGTTGCCCGCGCCGCCGGTTCCGCGCCTGGCGGAAATCGCGCTGTTCGCCGACCTCGACGGCACGCTCGCGCCCATCGAGGCGACCCCCGACGCGGTGAAGCCGGACGTCTCGCGGCGGCGTCTTCTGGACGCCTTGGCCCGGGCGCTGGGAGGGCGGTTGGCGGTGGTGAGCGGGCGCGCCCTGGCCGATCTCGACCGGGTGCTGGAAGGCCGGGTCGCCGCCATCGCCGCCGTCCACGGCCTGGTCCGCCGGACCGCCGACGGGCGGATCGTCACGGCGGGCGACGGCGGGCGGATCGGCGAGGCCTTGGGGGCCTTCCGCGCCCTCGCCGGCGCCGATCGCGGTCTCCTGGTGGAGGACAAGGGGCTCGCCGCGGCGCTGCATTACCGCCGCGCGCCCGACGCGGCGGAGGCCTGCCGCGACCTGGCCGGCCGGCTCGCGGTGAATCTCGGCTTGACCGTCCAGGAAGGCGACATGGTCATCGAGGTCAAGGCGCCCGGACCCGACAAGGGCGCCGCGGTGGCGGCCTTCATGGCCGAGGCGCCGTTCGCCGGCGCCACGCCGGTCTTCCTCGGCGACGACCTGACCGACGAGCGCGGTTTCAAGGCGGCGCGCGCGCTGGGCGGCTATGGCGTCATCGTCGGGCGACGGCGCCCCACGGCGGCGCTTTATGCGCTCGCCGATGTGGTGGCCGCCCAGGCGTGGCTGCGTCGGGCGTTGGAGGCGAACTGAGCGATGCGCGACCTCGATCTCGCGCCCATCGGCAATTCCTCCATCAGCGCCCTCGTCGATCGGCGGGGGCGTTTCGTATGGTGCTGCGCGCCCAGGGTGGACAGCGATCCGGTCTTCTCCAGCCTGCTGGACGGCGAGGACAGCGAGGGCGACGACGCGCGCGGGAGGATGGGATTCTGGTCGGTGGACGTCGCCGGCGCCGTCCAGACCCGGCAGGCCTATCTGCGCAATACGCCCATTCTGCGCACCGAGATCACCGATCAGTCCGGCGCCCGCGCCGAGATTATCGACTTCGCGCCCCGCTTTCGCCTGTACGGCCGCGGCTATCGGCCCACCTCGTTCATAAGACTGGTCCGCCCTCTGACCGGTTCGCCCCGCATCGTCGTTCGCCTCCGCCCGACCGTGGACTGGGGCGCGGCTCCCGCGCCGGTGACCTCCGGTTCGAACCATATCCGCTACGCCGCCCGCGACGTCACCCTGCGACTGACCACCAATCTGCCGGTCTCCCATGTGCTGGAGGAGCGGACCTTCCGCCTCGAAGAGCCGATCGCCTTTTTCCTGGGCCCCGACGAGCCGTTCCGCGGCGAGGTTCTGTCCACCGCCAACACCATGCTGGAAGACACCGGCGCCTATTGGCGCGAATGGGTGCGCACCCTGGCCATCCCTCTCGAATGGCAGGAGGCGGTGATCCGCGCCGCCATCACGCTGAAGCTGTGCGCCTACGAGGAAACCGGCGCGATCGTCGCGGCGCTCACCACCTCCATCCCCGAATCGCCGGGCAGCGGCCGCAACTGGGATTACCGCTACTGCTGGATCCGCGACGCCTACTATGTGGTCCAGGCCCTCAACCGCCTGGGCGCGGTGGATATTCTGGAGAACTATCTGGGCTATCTGCGCAATATCGTCGATGCGGCCAATGGCGGCCATATCCAGCCGGTCTATGGCGTCGGCTACGAGCCGATCCTCACCGAGCGCATCGTCACCTCGCTCGCGGGCTATCGGGGCATGAGTCCGGTGCGGGTGGGAAACCAGGCGCACGAACATATCCAGCACGACGTCTACGGCCAGATCGTGCTTTCCAACGTCCAGGCCTTCTTCGACGAACGCCTGCTGCGTCCCGCCACCCACGCCGATTTCGAAGTGCTCGAGCGGGTCGGCGAGCGCGCCTTCGCGGTGTTCGAGGAACCCGACGCGGGTCTTTGGGAGCTTCGCACGCGCGCCGCCGTGCACACCTATTCGGCGGCCATGTGCTGGGCCGCCTGCGACCGGCTGGCCAAGGCGGCCGAAAAGCTGGGGCTGGCCGCGCGCGCGTCCTTCTGGAGCGATCGGGCCAATATCATCCGGGCCACCATCGAGGAGCGGGCGTGGAACGCCAAGGTCGGGCACTTCGCGGCCACCTTCGGGGGCGAAGAGCTGGACGCCAGTCTCACCCAACTGGTCGATCTGCGCTTCCTGACCCCCGAGGATCCGCGCCACCGCGACACCCTCAAGGCGATCGAAAAGCACTTGCGGCGCGGTCCCTACCTGCTGCGCTACGACCTGCCGGACGACTTCGGCACACCCGAGACGGCGTTCAATTTCTGCACCTTCTGGTTCATCGAGGGCCTTTACCTGATCGGCGAGGCGGACGAGGCGCGCCGCCTGTTCGAGGAAATGCTGACCCGGCGAAATCACGCCGGCCTCCTGTCGGAGGACGTCAGCCTCGGCGACGGCGCCTTGTGGGGGAACTATCCCCAGACCTACTCGCTTGTTGGATTGATCAACTGCGCCGTGCTGTTGAGCCGCCCATGGAGTTCGGTGCGATGAGCCGCCTGATCGTCGTCTCCAACCGCGTCAGCGCGCCGGAGAAGCCGGGCGAGGGACCGGCGGGCGGCCTGGCGGTGGCCCTCTCGGCGGCCTTGCGGGAATATTCCGGCTTCTGGTTCGGTTGGAGCGGCGAGACCGTCCCTGCCTTCACCGGCGAGATACACACCCGGCGGGTGGACGATGTCACGGTGGCGACGGTCGATCTCGATGAGGCCGACTATCAGGAATACTACAACGGCTACGCCAACGGCGCCCTTTGGCCGCTGTTCCACTACCGCATCGACCTGACCGCCTACGACCGCTCCTTCGGCGAGGGCTATGAGCGGGTGAACCGGCGGTTCGCCGAGACCTTGGCGCCCCTGATCGAGCCGGACGATCTGATCTGGGTTCACGACTATCACATGATCCCGCTGGGACGGGAGCTGCGGCGCCTGGGCATCGGCAATCCGATCGGATTTTTCCTGCACATACCCTGGCCCGCGCCCCAGCTTCTCACCACCTTGCCGCGCAACCGGCAACTGGTCGAGGCCCTGTTCTCCTACGACCTGGTGGGCTTCCAGACCGAGGACTGGCTATGGGCTTTCGAGTCCTATGTCCTGGGCGAGGCGGGCGGCGCCTGGGGACGCGATGGGCGCCTGGAGGCGTTCGGGACCAGCCTGCGCGCCCAGATCTTCCCCATCGGCCTGGACGTGAAGGAGTTCCAGGCCCTGGCGAGATCGCCGGTGGCCAACCGCGCCTATGACCGCATGGTGGCGGCCAGCGTGTTCCGAACCCTGATCGTCGGGGTCGATCGGCTCGACTATTCAAAGGGACTGGAGGAGCGGCTGCTGGGCTTCGAGCGCTTTCTCGAGGACAATCCGGAGCTGCGGCGCGAAGTGCTCTATCTGCAGGTGGCGCCCACCTCCCGCGGCGAGGTGGAGGCCTATCAGGATCTCCGCGCCCGCATCGACGCCCTGTGCGGGCGGATCAACGGCGCCTACGCCGACATGGATTCGACGCCGATCCGCTATGTCCATCGCAACTATCGCCGCGACGAACTGGCCGGCGTCTACCGCGCCGCCAAGGTCTGTCTGGTGACGCCCCTGCGCGACGGCATGAACCTGGTGGCCAAGGAATATGTGGCGGCGCAAAACCTCGACGACCCCGGTGTCCTGGTGCTCTCCCGCTTCGCCGGAGCGGCGCGGCAGATGACCGACGCGGTGATCGTCAACCCCTTCAGCCGAGAAGAAATTTCCGAAGGACTGAAGCGCGCCCTGTCCATGCAACGGCCGGAACGCGTCGAGCGCTGGGGGCGTTTGATGGACGGCGTGCGCCGAAGCGACGTGGAGACCTGGCGAGATTCCTTCGTCGCCGCCCTCAAGGCGTCGCACGAGCCACGCCTGCCTTTGTTCCAGTCGCCGACCCGCCTGCTCTTGCGCGAGGGGATAATCGATCATGGCCCAAACGAAGCTGGCCCCCTACCGCGCCAAGCGGGATTTCAACATTACCGCCGAGCCCAGCGGTCGAGACCCGGCGCCGAAATCCGGGCGCCTTCGCTACGTCATCCAGAAGCATGACGCCACGCGCCTCCACTACGATCTGCGCCTCGAAGTCGATGGAGTCTTCAAATCCTGGGCGGTGACGAGAGGGCCTTCCCTCGATCCGGCCGACAAGCGGCTGGCGGTGGAGGTCGAAGACCATCCGCTGGGCTACGGCGATTTCGAAGGGACGATCCCCAAGGGGCAATACGGCGGCGGCACGGTCCAGATGTGGGATCGCGGCTACTGGGCGCCCGAGGATGGCGCCGATCCGGCCAAATCCCTCGCCAAGGGCGAACTGAAATTCGTGCTCGAGGGCGAGCGTCTGCACGGGGGGTGGGTGCTTGTGCGCATGGGGCGAGACCGCGAACGCGGCAAACGCGCCAACTGGCTGCTGATCAAACACAAGGATGCCGCCGCCCTGCCCGGCGATGGCGAGCGTCTGCTCGGCGAGGATCGTTCGGTCGCCTCCGGACGAGGCATGGACGCCATCGCCGCCGGCAAGGGACGCGCGCCCAGGCCGTTCATTTCGGCCAAGGCCAACGCCGCCGACGCGGTCTGGCGGTCCGGGCCGAAGAATCGCGGGGCCGCGGCTCCGGCCGTTCGCCGCGCGCGGACGTCCAAGGCCCGCAAGGACGCCGACCTGCCTGATTTCGTGGCGCCCCAGCTCTGCAAGCTGGTGGATCGGCCGCCGGCCGGCGAGGGCTGGATTCACGAAATCAAGTTCGACGGCTACCGGGCGCAGCTGCGCGTCCAGGGCGACGGCGTCACCATCCGCACCCGCAAGGGTCTCGATTGGACTGCTCGATTTCGCGGCCTCGCCAAGGCCGGCGCGGCCCTCGCCGATTGCCTGATCGATGGGGAGATCGTCGCCCTCGATCGCGACGGATCGCCCGACTTCGCCGCCCTGCAGGCGGCCCTGGCCGACGAGGCGACGGACGATCTGATCTTCTTCGCCTTCGACCTTCTGCTCGAGGACGGAACCGACCTGCGTGATCTGCCCCTGGCCGAGCGCAAGACGCGACTCCACGCTCTCCTGCGCCGCCTGAAGGGACGCGCGGCCGATCGTATTCGCTTTGTCGAACACTTCGCGATGGCCGGAGAGGCGGTGCTGCGCTCGGCGTGCAGGATGAGCCTGGAGGGGATCGTCTCCAAACGCCTCGACGCACCCTACCGATCGGGGCGGGGCGACGCCTGGACCAAGGCCAAATGCCGGGCCGGCCACGAGGTGGTGCTGGGCGCCTGGACGACCACGGGCGCGGCCTTTCGGTCCCTGATCGCCGGGGTGTTCCGGGGCGGCAAGCTGGTTCATATCGGGCGGATCGGGACGGGATTTTCCAAGCGGACCGTCGATACCCTTCTGCCGATCCTGAAGGCCAGCGAAGCGGCGACCTCGCCGTTCAGCGGAGCGGGCGCGCCCAGGGCGGCCGCCAACGTCCATTGGCTGAAACCGGTGCTGGTGGCGGAGATCGAATACGCCGGCTTCACCGGCGACGGCGCCCTGCGCCAGGCGGCCTTCAAGGGCCTGCGACAGGACAAGCCGGCCGCCGAGGTCGAGGCCGAGACGCCCGCGCCGGCGGAGGACGCCCGTCTCCCAAAACCGCCGGCGCCTCGCGCGGCGGCCTCGCGAAGTACCGTCATGGGGGTGGTCCTCTCCCACCCGGACAAGGCGCTCTGGCCTGACGACGGGGTCGGCGGGGTGATCACCAAGCTCGACCTCGCGCTCTATTTCGAGGCTGTCGCCGAGCGGCTGCTGCCGCACATCCGCGGCCGGCCGTGCTCGATCGTCCGGGCCCCCGACGGTATCGACGGCGAGCGCTTCTTTCAGCGGCACGCCATGAAGGGAACGTCCAGCCTTTTGGAACTGGTCACCGTCTCGGGCGATCGCCAGCCCTATCTCCAGATCGACCGCGAGGCGGGCCTGGCCGCCGTGGCCCAGACGGCGGGCGTGGAACTGCATCCCTGGGGTTGCCAGCCCGACCGCCCCGACGCGGCCGGAAGGCTGGTGTTCGACCTCGACCCGGCGCCGGATGTCGGCTTCGCCGCGGTGATGGCCGCCGCGCGCGAGCTTCGCGAACGGCTGGAGGGGCTGGGTCTCGTCGGCTTTTGCAAGACCACCGGCGGCAAGGGCCTGCATGTGGTGACGCCGCTCAGCGACCGCGTCGACTGGCCGGCCGCCAAGGCCTTCGCCCGCGAAGTCTGCGCGCGCCTGGCCGCCGACCGGCCGGACGCCTTCGTGCTCAACATGGCCAAGAAGCTGCGCGCCGGCCGCATCTTCCTCGACTATCTGCGCAACGACCGCATGTCCACCGCCGTGGCCCCGTTCTCTCCAAGGGCCCGCCCGCTGGCCACCGTCTCCATGCCGCTCACCTGGAACCAGGTCCGCGCCGGTCTCGATCCCCAGGCCTTCACGATCCGCACCGTTCCGGCCCTCATCGCCAAGAGCCGCGCGTGGGAGGACTACGACGACGCGGCGCGGCCCCTGAAGGCGGCGGTGAAGCGGCTGGGGAGGTCATAGCCGCGTTTCGCCGAGCGCGTGTCGCCCCGCCAATGGACCGTTGTATGCCGTCGCCGGTCGGGCGCTGTTGACGCGAACATAACAAGAACTGTACATCTTCCAACGGGCGTTCCCGCAGTCGGTCTCGGGTGCGGCGCATATGTGGGGCTGGGCGCCCGATCGACCTTGGTTACGTCGATGACCAGCGAGGCAGACCGTCTCTAGATCGTTCGGGCAGGGAGAGTTAGATTTCGGCAATGTCCATTGAAAAACGATTCGACATCGCCTTCGTGGCCGCGCTTGCTCTTCGTGAAAAACAAATTCAGCAAGTGTACCGCCCTTACGTCGCCGTGCATAAATGGTTCGCTCGCCGTCCGGGCTCGCTCTTCCGCAGCTTGGCTTTGAGCGAATTTGGGAATGAGGACATAGCCGACGCCTACTACCGTGGGCACGACTTCGCGGGCAAGGTCGTCGCCGATCCGTTTATGGGGGGTGGCACGCCGATCCTGGAGGCAAACCGGTTAGGCTGTGACGTGAAGGGATACGACGTCAACCCCATGGCCGCGTGGGTGTGTCGGGAGGGCGCCGAATACCTCGATCTCGAGGCCTATATTCGAACGGCCGCGAGTGTGATGGCGGCCTTGGCGGCCGACGTCGGGAAACTCTACAACACCAATTGCCCGATCTATGGTGATAAGGGCGTGCCCGCGAAATCCTTTCTTTGGGTCAAGGTCATCACTTGTGAGAGCTGCGGCTGCGATGTTGATCTATTCCCCGGATATCTCGTGGCGGAGGATCGGCGCCATCCCAAGAACGTGTTGGTCTGCGCCGGTTGCGGTGAACTAAACGAGACAGCCGACCGGAAGAACCCCGGTGCGTGCCGTTCCTGCGCGGGCCAGCTTCACGAAAATGGGCCGGCGAAGCGGGGCAAGTGCGAGTGCGGGAACTGCGGACAAATAAATCGGTTCCCGCGCCCGGAGGAAGGGCCCCCACGGCACCGACTTTTTGCCATCGAGTATTTTAACCCCCGCCGAAAGGCCGGTCACGCTGGGCGCTTTTTCAAAAAGCCGGATGCGGACGATCTTGAGAACGTTCGCGCCGCCGAGGTTCGCTGGACGGAGATGGAGTCCCGCTTCGTGCCCGACGAGACAATTCCCGCCGGCGACGAAACGGACCGGCTCCATCGCTGGGGTTATGACCGCTACCGCGAAATGTTCAGCGCCCGCCAGCTTCTTGGCTTGGAAACCAGCTGCCGCCTCATCGAGGCCGTCCAGGACGAGCGGGTGCGTCACGCGCTTGCCACCAACTTGAGCGATCTTCTGCGCTATCAAAATCTGTTGTGTCGGTACGACACCATGGCTCTGAAATCTTTGGATATCTTCAGCGTGCATGGTTTTCCCGTCGGCCTGGTGCAGTGCGAGTCAAACCTGCTTGGTATTGTCAGCGCCGGCGGGGCCAACGTCGGGTCCGGCGGCTGGGCCAACATCGTGGAGAAGTACCGCGGCGCGAAGGCCTACTGCGCGGCGCCTTTCGAGGTGCAAATCGGAAGCCGCGGAAATAGCGCAAAGATCCCCGTCCGTGGCGAGTGGATCGGGACGGCTCGTGTCGGCCATCGATCCCGTAGGATCGAAATCCGGTGCCTCGATAGCGCCGAGGTCGATTTGGCGCCCGGCACACTCGATGCTGTCTTCACCGATCCGCCCTATTTCGGGATGGTCCAATACGGCGAGTTGATGGATTTCTGTTTCGTATGGCTGCGGCGGCTGGCCGCCAGCGACGCTGAAGGCTTCGCGGCCGGGAGCGCCCGGTCAAGCGTGGAATTGACGGGAAATACGACCACGGGGCGCGATCTGGCCCACTTCACCGAGGGGCTCGCCAAAGTTTTCACGCGGATGGCGAGAGCGTTGAAACCGGGCGCGCCGTTGGCGTTCACATTCCATCACAACAAGATTGAATCCTACGCCTCGGTCGCCGTCGCAATTCTCGATGCCGGTCTGACATGTTCGGCCTCGCTCCCATGTCCCGCCGAAATGGCGGGCTCGATCCATATTTCGGGAACAGGCTCCTCCATTGTCGATACTGTCTTCGTGTGCCGATCCCAAGGCGTGACCCGCAAACGCTGGCTGATCAATGACGCGGAATCATTGCGTCGCGTTGTATTGCAGGACCTAGCGCTTTTGGCTGACGCCGGGGTCAAACAGTCAGATGGCGACACCCGCTGCGTGGCCCGTGGCCACATGGCGCGCATGGCGATTTGGGATCTTCGCGGGAAGTGGGACGCCAGCCAACGGATCGACAAGAAGCTGGCGGCTGTCGAGACAGCGATGGAGCGTTTCGGAGGTCTGAGATCGCTCTTGCCATCGCGCCCAACACCCCTTCCGGCCGCTGTGCATTTGCCGCTGTTCGTCGCCGATCAACACACGAAGCCCGTCGATGCCGTCGCATTTTGAGGCCTCGGTCGAAGAACTCGAGGCGAATCTGGAGGACTACGTCAACAGGGTCACCGCCTCCCTGCGGTCCGAATTTCTGGCGATGCCGAAGGGCGACGGGTTCATCCAATATGAATGCTTCGAGGTGGGCTATGAGGCGTTGAAGCGCGCCACGGACAGCTTCCGATCGATCACACATAGCGCCGTGATCGAATGTGTCTTCGAGACCCCGATAGTGTTCGTGGTGCTGCGGACCATGCTTGGCTTCACCCCACCTGAATGGGCCTACACGACGACCCTTCGATCGGGGCTCGCGGTCGGACAGGGCGCCGCGCGGGCCATAGACAGGAAAGTGCGGCTGGCCCCCTTCGTCCCGATGCGCAGAGGCAGGGGTGTGACAGAGGCGAGGGTCGGAGCCATGGTCAAAACGGCCTGCGATTTGCTGGCCGAGCGCGTTCCAGCGGATTTGCCGATCGAACTCTTGCACCGGCTGGACAAGGTGGACACATCGACAGGCTCGGTCAGCCTGAACGCGGCGGCGACATTGGGTATCCCCTACGCGATGCTTTTGTATGAGCGGCTTCTCGGGCGGCCGTTTGCCGCCCACCGAGACTCGGTCAGCGAACTCGTGGGCGACGCGCTCGAAAACGCTATCGAAGGCGTATTGAGCCGCGCTCAAGTCAGTTTCTACAAGACCAAGCGCGCGGAACGCGTTCCCGGTTTCGAACAGGCGCCAGACTTCATCATTCCATCGTGGACGAACCCGAAGGTGATCATCGAGGCGAAGGTAACCGAAGATGACGGCACGGCGCGAGACAAGATCACGCGCATCATCAATTTGGTGAATCTCGCAACCGCCGGGTCGGCTGAAGCGCGTTATCAGGTCGTGGCCTGCCTTGCGGGACGAGGATTTGCCGTGCGGCGGGCGGATATGGCGCGGCTGCTTCGAGCAACGAAAGGCAAGGTGTGGGCGAACTGGTCACGCATACGGCAATCGCCGAATTCGCAAGCATCCCGTGTGATCCCGGCCCTCCGACATGAACGGGTGAGACAGGGTACGGGGCACATCGGGGCACATCGACAGCATACCTATTGCAGAAATTGCGAACCATGAGGCGATAGGCGTAATCTTATCGTGGACCACGGCGGAGGAGCGGCATTGAGACCGGTGTCAGACGACCTCCTCAGCCGCCCCCTGACCGCCCAACTCACCGCCCGGGCCCTCTGCGGGACCGTTCCTTCGGCGAGCGTGGTCTGGGCGTGGGATGCGCTCAGCCGGCTGACCGGCGAGACGGCGGGAGGGCGGAGCCTTGCCTACGCCTATGACGGCGCCGGCGACCGCACGGGGATCGCCTGGCCCGATAGCGGGGCCAATGCGCTGAGCGCCACCTACGCCTTCGACACCCTCCAGCGGGTGACGGCGATCACCGCCAATGGAAGCCAGATCGCCGCCTATGCTTACGATTCCCTTGGCCGTCGGTCGGGGATCACGCGGGCCGGCGGGGCGGGGGCGGGGACGAGCTACGCCTACGATGGGGCGGACCGGATATCGAGCCTGGTCCAGTCGCTGGCCGGCGGCGCGGCGGTGACCTTCACCTTAAGCTACGACCCGGCCAGCGGCCTCGTCTCCCGCGGCGCGAGCAACAGCGCCTATACTTGGCATCCGGGAACGGCGAGCACGGCCTACGCCGCCAATGGGCTGAACCAGTATGCCACCCTCGCCCCCGGCGGGGCCAGCGCCTACGACGCCGATGGAAACACCACCCTGGACGCCTCCAGCGCCACCACCTTCGGCTACGATCTGGAAAACCGTCTCACCTCCGCCAACGCCCCCACGGCGGTCACCCTGGCTTATGACGCTTCGGGACGCCTCCAGACCAAAACCGCAGGCGGGGCGGCCGACACTTTCCTCTATGCCGGCGCCATGCTGGTCGGCGAATACAACGGTTCCGGAACCATCCTGGCCCGCTACATCCCCGGCCCGGCCTCCGATGAGGCGGCCCTGTGGTATGCCGGGCCCGGAACCGCGACGCCCCAGTGGCTGCACGCCGATGCGCAAGGCTCGACCATCGCCTGGTCCAACGGCTCGGGGGCTTCCCTGGGAACCCTGGCCTACGATCCCTACGGCCAGCCCTCGGCCTGGAGCGGGCCACGCTTCGCCTACACCGGCCAGCTCTCGATCGCCGAGGCCCACCTCTACGATGACAAGGCCCGCGCCTATTCCCCCGCCCTCGGCCGCTTCCTCCAGACCGACCCGGCCGGCCTGGCCGGCGGCGTCAACCTCTACGCCTATGTCGGGAACGATCCGGTCAACGGGATCGATCCCAGCGGGATGACCGAGGCGAAGGACACCGCGCCCGTGACGTGCGTCGGCGCCGCTGTCTGCCCGGCCTCCGCTAACAACACGGGTGCTCCAACCTGCGATTCGGTCGATTCTTGCCTCAGCGGCAGCGTATTGAGCGGCGTTACAGTCACCGCGCATTGCTATTCGTGCTGGGGCGGCTTCTCGGGATTGGGGTTTGGAGGAGGAGCGGCATTCGGCGGGAGCGGCGAGGGGAGCGGAGACAACCCGCTACTGAGGAAACTGGTTAAATTCGTTTGTAGCGCCGTTCCTTCCGGGAGATTCGTGGGTGTTTCGGGGTCCCTTGGAGGGATTGGCAGCACGGTTGCCGGCGGCGAAATCGTGCAGAACTTCAACTCGGGACAAGTGAGCGCTTTCGGATTGGGCGGCTTCCAAGCAGGCTGGAACGGGGGAGCAAGCGTCTCGGTTTTCGGCGGGTTTATTTGGGGCAATCTGGCGGCGAATAATTCAAACTACGCCGGAGGCTTCCGCGGTGCAAATGCGAGCGTTGGAGTAGTTGCAGGGTCCGTGGCATCCAGTGGTGCATTGAGCACCGCAGCCGCCGGTCTAGGCGCGTCAATTACAAACGGAACGGGCAACGCGTCTGCGACTTTATACACTCGACCTCTCCAGCTAGGACATTCAATCCCTCTGGACCCGCTGGGGCAAGCACTGGCGTTAGCTAACCAGGCTTGCCGATGAAACCGATAGTCGTGGTGACTATTATCATGTTTGCCATTATGATGGCTGCATTAGTTTCCGTAAATAAATACGCAATGCATATAGTTGATGAAATAAACGAGAAAAAGCCACTTGGCGAAAAATTGTCTCAGCTCGGCGCTGCAACCTTCCGTTTATCTAGAAATCTCCGAGAGTACGATATAATTTATCCTCACGGAAATGCGCACAAGCACCTCAGGATTTCGTTGGTGATAATGATACTTGGTTTTATTGGTACAGGGATTTGCATATTCAATGGCGGAGCGTATCCTTGAAATCAGGCGAGCGAGCGATATTAGGGGTGACCGAATGGGGTGACAGGAGTAATATTCCCATCGCAGACGGGGCGTCATGGCTGTAGTTCACCGGGCGCGTGACCACCTCCTCAGCCGCCCCTTGACCGCCCAGTTCACCGCCCAGGCGCTGTGCGGGACGGTTCCCTCGGCGAGCGTGGCGTGGGCGTGGGATGCGCTGAGCCGGCTGACCGGCGAGACGGCGGGCGGGCGGACGCTGGCCTACGCCTATGACGCGGCGGGCGACCGGACGGGGATCGCGTGGCCGGACGGCGGGGCCAATGCGCTGAGCGCCACCTACGCCTTCGATGTGCTTCAACGGGTGACGGCGATCACCGCGAATGGAAGCCAGATCGCCGCCTATGCTTACGATTCCCTGGGCCGGCGATCCTCCATCAAGCGGGCCGGCGGGGCGGGAGCGGGAACGACCTACGGCTATGACGGGGCCGACCGGATATCGAGCCTGGTCCAGTCGCTCACCGGCGGGGCGGCGGTGACCTTCACCCTGGGCTACGATCCTTCCAGCGGCCTGGTCTCCCGCAGCGCGAGCAACAACGCCTACACCTGGCATCCGGGAACGGCGAGCACGGCCTACACGGCCAATGGGCTGAACCAGTATGCCTCGCTCTCCCCCGGCGGGGCCAGCGCCTACGACGCCGATGGAAACACCACCCTGGACGCCTCCAGCGCCACCACCTTCGGCTACGATCTGGAAAACCGTCTCACCTCCGCCAACGCCCCCACGCCGGTGAACCTGGGATACGACGCGGCCGGCCGGCTGCAAACCAAGACCGCCGGCGGGGCCACCACCAGCTTCCTCTATGCCGGCGCCATGCTGGTGGGGGAATACAACAGCTCCGGGACCATCCTTTCCCGCTAAATCGCGGGGCGCAACCTCGACTTGTCCGGCGGCTGACTGAGCTTCCATGCCGGCGATCGTTTACGCCCCGTTTACGTCCCGCCCCCGCAAGCGGCGCCGACATTTTATGCGCGGCGCATCTATCAAAGCGCCCGGTCAAACGCCGCGGAGCTTCTCATGGACGTCGTCTACATCGCCTTGGGCGTGGCCGTACTCGCGGTCTTCGGTCTCTATGCCGCATTGCTGAGGAGCGTCTGACCATGGTCGTCGGTCTCATCTACGCCGCCGCCGCGGTGGTCATCGCCGTCTACATGGTCGCGGCCCTGTTGCGCCCCGACAAATTCTAGCGCCGGACCGGAAGGAGACTCGGCAATGGACGTGCGAGGCTGGGGAGAGATCTTCGTCACCATCGCCATCACGGTCGCCCTAGCCTGGCCCCTGGGCGCCTATGTGGCGCGGGTCTGGAAGGCCGAACGGACCTGGCTCGACCCGGTCCTACGGCCGGTGGAGCGCGTCCTTTACCGGGCCTTCGGCATCGACCCCAAGCAGGATCAGAACTGGTTCGGCTACACGATCGCAATGCTCGTCTTCAGCGCCGCGAGCTTCGTTGCGCTCTATCTGATCCTGCGATTCCAGGACTTGCTGCCGCTCAATCCGCAAAAGTTCGCCGGCATGGCGCCAGACCTGGCGTTCAACACGGCGGTCAGTTTCATCACCAACACCAACTGGCAATTCTACTCCGGGGAATCGACGCTCTCGAGCTTCTCGCAGATGGCCGGCCTGACCTCCCACAACTTTCTTTCAGCGGCGGCGGGCATCGCCATGGCCGCGGCCGTCGCCCGCGCCTTCGCGGCCAATCGGGGCGAGGGCCTTGGCAACTTCTGGGTCGATCTCACCCGGATCAGCCTCTACATCCTCCTGCCGATCAGCATCGTGGTGGCCCTGACGTTCGTGGGGCTGGGCGAACCTCAGACCCTGGCCGCCCACGCGGACGCGGTGACCATGGAGGGCGCCAGGCAGACGATCCCGCTGTTTCCGACAGCCAGTCAGGAGGCGATCAAACAGCTCGGCACCAACGGCGGCGGCCTCTTCAACGCGAACTCGGCGCATCCGTACGAGAATCCCAATTCGATCTCCAATCTGATCGAAGAGATCGAGATGAACGTTCTCGGCTATGCCTGCGTCGTGGCCTTTGGAATCCTCGCCTTGGCCCGCAAGGAGGCCCGCGCCCTGGTCGCCGCCATGGTGGTTTTCATCGTCGCGGCCTCGTCGGTGATCTATTGGGCGGAGACGCAGCCCGCGCCGGCCATGCACGCGGTGCACGCCAGCACGATCGTGAACATGGAGGGCAAGGAGGTTCGCTTCGGCGCGCCTTCCTCGGCGGTCTGGTCCGCCTTCACCACCGGCGCCTCGGATGGCGGCGTCATCGCCATGCACGACAGCTATATGCCGCTGGGCGGCGGCATGGCGATGTTCATGATCCAGCTGGGCGAGATGCTCCCCGGCGGCGTCGGCTCTGGACTCTACGGCATGGTGGTGATGGCTCTGATCACCGTCTTCGTCGCCGGCCTGATGGTCGGGCGAACGCCGGAGTACCTGGGAAAGAAGATCGAGGCGCGAGAAGTCAAATTCGCCATGTTGGCGGTGCTTATCCTGCCGCTCTCGATTCTCGGCTTCTCGGCGCTGGCGGCGGTAACGCCGATCGCACTGAAGACCCTGGCCAATTCCGGCCCGCACGGTCTTTCCGAGATCATGTACGCCTACTCCTCCGCCACGGGGAACAACGGGTCCGCCTTTGCCGGCCTGAGCCCCAATACCTATTGGAACGTGACCATGGGGATCGCCATGTTCATTGGCCGTTTCGCCTACGCGATTCCGGTCATGGCCCTGGCCGGCGCGATCGCCGCCAAGCCCAAGCTCACTCCCACCGCGGGCACGCTGCCGACCCACGGCCCGCTGTTCATCAGCCTGCTCGTCGGCGTGATCCTGATCATGGGCGGCCTGCAGTTTTTCCCCTCCCAAGCCCTCGGCCCGATCGTGGAGCACTTCCAGGTGCTCGACAAAGTGGCCGGCCGCTGACCTGCCGGAGTTCAACTTATGACCGCCGCCGATGTTCATCTTGGCGAAAAGCGCCGCTCCGCCGTCTCCGGGACGACGCTCTCTTCCCGCGTTCTCGTCCGCGCGATCGGCGAGTCTTTCGTCAAGCTCGACCCGCGCAAGCTCGCCCGCAACCCGGTGATTCTCGCCACCGAGATCGTCGCCGCCCTGGCCACCGTCTCGACCATCGCCGCCTTCCAGACCGGGGAGAACCCTTGGTGGGCGTTTCAGATCGCGTTGTGGCTGTGGTTCACGGTGGTGTTCGCCAACTTCGCCGAGAGTATCGCCGAGGGCCGGGGCAAGGCGGCCGCCGACGCCCTGCGCGCGACCCGCGTCACTACCAAGGCCAAGCTGATTGTCGATCCGACGACGGGACTCACCATTCCCACGCCGGCCCACGAACTGCTACCCGGCCACGTCGTGCTGGTCGAAACCGGCGATGTGATCCCCGCCGACGGCGAGATCGTCGAGGGGGTCGCCTCGGTGAACGAGTCGGCCATAACCGGCGAGTCGGCGCCGGTGATCCGCGAAAGCGGCGGCGACCGCTCGGCGGTGACGGGCGGCACGACGGTGGTCTCCGATTGGCTGAAGGTGCGGGTGACCTCGGGTCCGGGGACGAGTTTCCTCGATCGCATGATCGCCATGGTCGAGGGGGCCGAGCGCCGCAAGACGCCCAACGAGTTGGCGCTCACCGTGTTGCTCGCCGGGTTGACGATCATCTTCCTGATCGCGACGGCGACCCTGCTGGGCCTGGGCCAATACTCGGGCGTCAGGCTCGATCCGATCCTGCTCGGCGCGCTGTTCATCTGCCTGATCCCCACCACCATCGCCGGCCTGCTGTCGGCCATCGGTATCGCCGGCATGGATCGCTTGCTGAAGTTCAACGTCCTGGCGACGTCCGGGCGCGCGGTTGAAGCTTCGGGCGACGTCGACACCCTGCTTCTGGACAAGACCGGCACCATCACCTTCGGCAACCGCATGGCCACCGAGATCATCGCCGCGCCCGGCGTGCCCGACGATCGCGCCATCATGGCCGCGGTCATGGCCTCCCTGGCCGACGACACCGCGGAGGGCCGTTCGATCCTGGAACTGGCCCGCGAGCGGCATGCGGTGGTCGAGACGGCGCCGGCGGATTCCGTCTCCATACCTTTCAGCGCCACGACCCGCGTTTCGGGCCTGGACGCCGCGTCTGGGAGTTGGCGCAAGGGCGCTGTGGACGCCATCTACAAGCTGACCGGCCTGGCCGCCCAGGACGCGCCCACCGAAGTCGCGGCGGCGGTGGACCGCATCTCGCGTTCCGGCGGCACGCCGCTCGCCTGCGCCGAAAACAGCAAGCTCATGGGCGTCATCCATCTCAAGGACGTGGTCAAACCGGGCGTCAAGGAACGCTTCGCCGATCTGCGCCGCATGGGTCTGCGCACGGTGATGATCACCGGCGACAATCCGGTCACCGCCGCCACCATCGCCTCGGAGGCCGGGGTGGATGATTTTCTGGCCGAGGCGACGCCGGAGGACAAGCTGCGCCTGATCCGCGAGGAGCAGCGGAAGGGCCGTCTGGTGGCCATGTGCGGCGACGGCTCCAACGACGCCCCGGCCCTGGCTCAGGCCGACGTGGGCGTGGCCATGCAGACCGGCACCCAGGCGGCGCGGGAAGCGGGCAACATGGTCGACCTCGACTCCGATCCCACCAAGGTCATCGAAATCGTCGAGGTGGGCAAGCAGATGCTGATCACCCGCGGCGCCCTGACCACCTTCTCGATCGCCAACGACGTGGCCAAGTATTTCGCCATCATCCCGGCCATCTTCTTCCTCTCGTTGCCGGCGCTGGGCGCGCTCAACATCATGCACTTGAAGAACCCGCACAGCGCCATACTTTCGGCGATCATCTTCAACGCCCTGATCATCATCGCCCTGGTGCCGCTGGCTCTGCGCGGCGTACGCTACCGGCCGATCGGCGCGGCGAAGCTGCTGCAGCGCAATCTCCTTATCTACGGACTGGGAGGCATCGTCGCGCCCTTCGTCGGGATCAAGATTGTCGATCTGATCGTCACCACCATCGGCCTAGCCTAAGAACCCGCGAGGCTCGCACGCCATGCTCACTCAAATCCGTCCGGCCATCGTTTCAACCGTGCTCTTCACCCTGCTTCTGGGGGTGGGCTATCCGCTGCTCATCACGGGAATCGGCAAGATCGCGTTTCCCTACCAGGCCGAAGGGAGCTTGCTCAAAGACAAGGCGGGCCATGTGATCGGCTCGGCGCTCATAGCGCAGGGTTTCGCCAAGGACGAATATCTCCACCCCCGGCCTTCAGCGGCTGGAAAGGGCTACGATCCGATGAGTTCCGGCGGCTCCAACTATGGGCCTCTGAACCCCGACCTCGCCAAGCGCGTCGCCGGCGATGCTGTCGCCTTACGCGCCTCCACGGCCCAGGGGGAGATACCGGACGACGCGATCACCACCTCGGGCTCGGGCCTCGATCCCGACATCTCCCCGGCCTATGCGATGCTGCAGGCCGACCGGATAGCAAGGGCGCGAGGCGTATCGCCCGAAGATGTGCGCAAGCTCGTCGGCACGCACGTCGATGAGCCCTTCCTCGGCTTTATTGGCCAGGCCCACGTGAACGTGCTCCTCGCCAATCGCGCGTTGGACGCAGCGCTGCCGAAGCGTAACCCTAAGTCTGCATGAAACCCGACGAACCGTTCCGCCCCGATCCCGACGCCCTTCTGGCGCAGGCAAAACGGCAGGGACGCGGGCGGCTGAAGGTCTATCTCGGCATGGCGCCGGGGGTGGGCAAAACCTTCGAGATGCTGGTAGCCGGGGGGCGCCGGGCGGCCGAGGGCGTCGATGTGGTGGTCGGGGTCGTCGAGACCCACGGGCGCAGGGAAACCGAGGTGCTTCTTGAAGGGCTCGAAGTTCTGCCCCGCCACCCGATCGTCTACCGCGAGCGCCAGCTCATGGAATTCGACCTCGACGGCGCCCTGGCGCGCCGCCCGCGCCTGCTGTTGGTCGACGAGTACGCCCACTCCAACGCCTCAGGTTCGCGCCACCCCAAGCGCTGGCAGGACGTCGAGGAACTCCTGGCCGCCGGCGTCGACGTCTGGACCACGCTCAACGTCCAGCACCTCGAGAGCCTCGTCGATGTGGTGTGGAAGGTCACCGGCGTGCGGGTGCGCGAGACGGTGCCCGATGGGGCGCTTTCGGCCGCCGACGAGATAGAGCTAATCGATCTGACGCCCGAGGAACTGCGCGAGCGGCTGCACGCCGGCAAGGTCTATATTCCCCAGACCGCGCGCCTGGCCTCGGACAATTTCTTCAAGGCCGAAAACCTCACCGCCCTGCGCGAGATGGCCCTGCGCCGGGCCGCCCAGACGGTGGACGATCAACTGGTCGGGGCCATGCGCCGCCAGGGCATCGAGGGGCCGTGGGCGGCGGGCGAGCGGATCCTAGTGCTGATCGCCGGCGACGCCGCCGCCCCCTCGCTGGTCCGCGCCGGTCGCCGCCTGGCCGACCTGATGATGGACGCGCCGTGGACCGTCGCCCATGTGGAGCGGCCCAACCGGCCGACGGGCGACGCGCGCTCGGCCCGGCGGGTCACCGAGGCGTTCAAGGTGGCCGAGCAACTGGGCGGGGCCAGCGTGGTCCTCACCGGCGACGACGTTCCCGACACCGTCCTTGGCTTCGCGCGGCGCAACAACATCACCCAGATCGTCCTTGGCAAATCCCGCGACAGCCTGTGGCGCGTGGTGACCGGGCGCGCGCTGGGCTACGCGCTGCTCAACCACGCCAGCGGGGCCGCCCTCCATTTCGTCGCCGCCGGGGCCCCCGAGGCCGATCCTTCCCGGCCCACGACCCCCAAGGCCCGGCGATTTCCCAATGGCGTCGGCTATGCCGGCGCCGTGATCCTGGTGGCCGCGACCAGCGCGGTGGCCGCCGTGCTCGACCGGTTCGCCACCGGGGCAGGTGCGGATCTGGGCATGATATTCCTGGCCAGCGTGCTCATCGCCGGGCTCGCCTGGGGTCTGCGCCCTGCCCTGCTGGCGGCCACCCTAGCCATCGCCTCGTACAACTTCTTCTTCCTCGAGCCACGCTTCACCTTCATCATCGGCCACGCCGCGGACGTCTTCACCTTCGTCATCTTCATGGCCGTGGCCGGCGCCACCGGCTGGCTGACCGGCCGGGTGCGCGACCAGGCGAGGCTATCCTCGCGGCGCGCCTCGGCGGTGACCGCCCTGCTGGCGGCCAGCCGCCGACTTTCCGCGGCGGCGACACAGGGGGAGACCGCCCAGGCGCTGGCCGAACAGGCCGCCGCCGCCGGCGGCGGCCGCGCCGTCGTCCTGCTGCCCCAAGGAGAGGAGCTGATCGTGGCCGCCACCGCTCCCGGCCAGATTCAGCTCACTACCGCCGACATGACCGCGGCGCGGTGGGCCTGGGACAAGCGCGAGGCGGCGGGGGCGGGAACCGGAACCTTGCCGCAGATCGGCTGGACCTTCCGGCCGCTGATCGGCGTGCGCGGGCGCGCCGGCGTGGCGGGCGTGGAGATCGGTCCCGCGCCCGGCCTCGACGAGGAGCGCCTGGTCGCGGCCCTCCTCGACCAGGGAGCGGTGGCGCTGGAACGAGCCGAACTGGTGGCGGCGACGGTGGAAAACGAAGCTCTGCGCCGATCCGACAAGCTCCGCGGCGCACTTCTGAACTCCATCAGCCACGACCTGCGCACGCCGCTTTCGACGGTGCTGGGGTCGGCGACCACACTGATCGACTATGAAGCCACCCTCAAACCGGCGGTTCGAGCCGACCTCCTGATCAGCATTCGCGAGGAGGCCGAGCGGCTGAACCGCTACGTCGGCGACCTGTTAGACATGACGCGACTCGAAGGCGGCGCCCTGAAGACGCGGGCGGAATGGACCGATGTGCGCGATGTGCTGGCGGGCGCGGTCAAACGGGTCGAACGGCGCCTGGGCGCGCGACCGCTCGAACGCGATTTTCCCGCCGAACTCACCGCCGTCGAGCTCGATCCGGGTCTTCTGGAACAGGCCATCGTCAACATTCTGGAAAACGCCATCGCCTACGCCCCCGATGGCCTGCCCATCGAGATCGCCGTGTATGAGGATCGCGCCAATGTGGTCATCTCCATCGAGGACGACGGGCCGGGCATCCCCCGCGCCGACATCGAGCGCATCTTCGAGAAGTTCCGCCGCCTGGAGGAGCCGTCCGACCGCAATCGCGGCAACCGCAAGGGCGCGGGCCTGGGACTTTCCATCGCCAAGGGTTTCATCGAGGCCATGGGCGGGCGCATCGCCGCCGCCAGCCCCATCCACGGCGGACGGGGCACGCGCATCCTGATCAGCCTGAGGAAGCCGCCATGACCGCCCGCCCGTTGGCCATCGTCCCGGCTCCGCGGGCGAGGGAGGCGACGCGCCGCGGCGCGACTCCTACTTCTCCATGTCCGGATACGGCCCCACGCCGCCACCGGCGATGAACTCATCGATGCGCGCGGTCAGGACCGGCAGGGGGACGGAGCCCATCTCCAGCACGGTGTCGTGGAAGGCGCGGATATTGAACTTCGGCCCCAGGGCCTTTTCCGCCTTGGCCCGTCCGGCTTCGAAGGCCATTTCGCCCAGATAGTAGCTGAGCGCCTGGCCGGGCCAGGAGATGTAGCGATCGACCTCGGTGTCGATCTCATGGTCGGAGAGCGCGGTGTCGTCGTGCAGAAAGGCCACCGCCCGCTCGCGCGTCCAGCCCTGGCTGTGGATGCCGGTATCGACCACCAGGCGGGCCGCGCGCCACATCTGATAGGTCAGCATGCCGAACCGGTCGTAGGGCGTCTCGTAGAGGCCCATCTCGAGGCCGAGCTTCTCGCAATAGACCGCCCAGCCCTCGCCGTAGGCCGAGATATAGACCTTCTGGCGGAACATCGGCTGGCCCTTGTGCTCCAGGGCGATGGCCATCTGCCAGGAGTGCCCGGGGGCCGATTCGTGCAGGGTCAGCGCGGTGAGGTTGTAGAGCGGTCGCGAGGGCAGGTCGTAGGTGTTGACCAGATAGACGCCCGGACCGCCCCGCCCCGAGGTGTAGAACGGGGCGATGTCGGCCGGGACCGGCTTGATGGCGAACCGGCCCCTGGGCATGTAGCCGAAATAGTCGGCCGCCTTGCCGTCGAACTCTTTGGCGATCCAGGCGGCCCGCCACAGCAGCTCCTGCGGCGTCTTGGCGTAGAATTGCGGATCGGTGCGCAGGAAGTGCAGAAAGGCCGGGAAGTCGCCGGTAAAACCGGTCTCCTTCATCGTCGCCAGCATCTGGAGATGGATCTTGGCCACCGCGTCCAGGCCGATCTGGTGGATGGCCGCCGGCGTCAGATCCAGGGTGGTGAACTCCTTGATCTTGGACTGGTAGAAGGCCGGCCCGTCCGGCAGATCGTCCGCCGCCAGGGTTTCGCGCGCGCCGGGCACATAGACCTCGCGCATGAACTTCAGCATGGCCAGATGGGCGGGAATGACCGCGTCCCTGATCGCTTCAGCCCCCTGGGCGCGCAGGGCCGCCTGCCGCGCCGCCGGGATGCTCGCCGGCATGGACTTGAACGGGGTGTAGAAGAGGTTGGCCTCAAGGCTGGGCGCCGCCGTGATCGCGGTCAGCGAGACGTCGCGGCCGGTGAGGGTCACCTTCGGTGGGGTGAAGCCGCGCTTCAGGCCAGCGCGCATGTTGTCGATCTGCTGGGCGAAAAAGCGCGGGAACTGGCGAAGCTGGGCGATGTAGTTGCGGTAGTCGCCCTCGGTGTGGAAGGTGCGGCGCGCCGTTCCGCCCAGGCCGCCCCAGAAGGTGCTGTCGGAATTGACCGGCATTTCGTAGTCGGCGAAGCGCTGGTCGTTGATCAGCACGGCGATCTGAGCGCGATAGATGCCATAGTCGATGCGCGCCTGGGGCGAGAGCTGGGCCACCGGCAAGGCGTCGAGCCGCGCCGCCACATCGGTCCAATAGGCGAGGCGCAGCGCCTGGTTGGCGGCGCTCTCGTCGGGCAGATGATCGGCGATCGGGCGGCTTAGATCCTCGCCGTCTTCCCCCGCGAACTGCGCCTCCCGCCACGCCCATTCGGTGGTGTAGATGGCCTTGAACTGGGCGTCGGCCCCAAGGGTCGAGGCGGTTTCCGCGCCATGGGCCAGGGCGGCGGCGGACAGGATGAGCAGGGCGGCGCCGAAAGCGGCGATCAGTCTATTCATGGTGGGGTTCCCGTGGCGCAAGCTTGTATCTTGCCAGAGTCTCATAGTGGGGGCGAGCCGTCTCGGCGATCGTCTTCAGCCTGTCGTCCAGAACGGGCGCCGGCGACGCCGACCCCGGGCGGGCGAATCCGGTGGAGCGCTCCACCGCCTCGTACCAGACCGGCGCCCAGGCGCCGTCGGTGGAACGGCGGCCCGGCGGCCAACTCAGCATTTCCTCCGTGAACGGAATGGCGAGGGCGGCGCAGAGGGCGCCGAGCGTGAGGCGCGGATCGGCCAGCACATCCTCGGCCTCGATCACCGGCGGCGCGACCCCCAGGCGCTCGGCCTCGCGGTCGAACAGTTCCGCCTGCCGGGCAAAGCCGATGTCGGCCGCCGTCACCTCCTGGCGGCGCGCGGCGTAGGAGGCCAGCACCTTTTCCGGCGCGCGGATCAGGAAGGCGCTCCGGCAGCGAGCCATCCAGGAAAGGTCGATCCCTTCGACCATGTGGTGGGTCATATGCTTCTGATAGAAGATCGGCGCGCCGCCCGGGACCGGTCCCAGCAGGCGCTCGATCACGGATCGCCAGTCGGTCGGCTCGGCGGCGAGGACCGCGTCGCGCATCGGATGGTCGGCGCCGGTCATGGCCAGATAGGCGCCATAGAAGGGCTCGTCGATCACCGCGGTGTCCGCCCGGTTCTCGAACGCCCGCATCATGGCGGTGGAGAGGTTGCGCGGCCCCGACCAAAGGGCGATGCGAACCGGCTCGGACGCCGTCACCACCCAGGTCCCGCGGCCGCGTCGGCGTCCTTCAGCGCCGCGTAGAGGGCCCGTAGCCGGGCGGTGACCGGGCCAGGAGCGGGCGGCAAGGCGCGGCCGTCGATCTCCCGCACCGGGGTTATCCCCGCCATCGTCCCGGTGACGAAGGCCTCGTCAGCCGCGCGCGCTTCGTCGGGGCTGAAATCTCCAAGTTCGACGGGTATATCGTTGTCGCGGCAAAGTTCGATCACGTGGCCGCGGGTGATGCCGTTAAAGCAGTAGGCCCCGGCCGAAGTAAACACGGCCCCGCCGCGCACAAAGAAGAAGTTGGTGGCGTTGCAGCTCGACACGAACCCGCGCGGATCGAGCATCAGGGCCTCGTCGGCCCCCTTGCCGATGGCTTGCAGAAGGGCGGTGATCAGGTTGAGCCGGCTGTGCGAATTGAGCCGCATGTCGAACATCGCCGCCGGGGTGCAGAGGACATCCACGGTGGCCAGACGCAGGCCCGGCGCCCCACCGGTCGGGACCTTGTGCTCGGCGACGATGGCCACCGTTGGGCGGCCCAGGGCGTTGCGCGGATCCTGGCTCACCGTGGCTTTCAATCCGCGCGTGACCATCAGCCGGACATGCACCCCGTCGGTCATGGCGTTGGCCTCGAGGGTGCGGCGCAGGGCGTCGGCGATCTCGGCGCGGCTGAGGCCGATATCGAGGCCGATGGCCCGCGCGCCGTCTTGGAGTCGGTCCAGATGCGCTTCGAGGAACAGCAGCCGCCCCTTGTGCAGCCGCAGACCCTCCCACACCCCGTCGCCCATGGAAAAGCCGGCGTCGAAGATCGACACCTTGGCCTCGTCCCGCGCCACCAGCGCGCCGTTCAGCCAGACCTTGACCGCCTCGTTGCGCGGATCGGCCGCATAGTCCTGACTTCCCGCCATGGCGCCTCCAGATTCGCCGCCTCCAAAACACGGGGGCGACGGGCGTCCCCTGTCGCCCTCTCACCGTCCGGCCTAAAGGTCGGCCATGATCCCCGCCCTGGCAAGCCTCGACCGCGCCAGCCTCGCCGGCTTCGACGACATCGTCGATGTCCGCACTCCCGCCGAGTTTGCTCTGGACCATGTGCCGGCCGCGATCAACCTGCCGGTGCTGAGCGACGCCGAGCGAGCCGAGGTCGGGACGATCTATGTCCGGGAGTCGCGCCTCAGGGCCCGGCGGATCGGCGCCGCTTTCGTGGCGCGTAACATCGCCGCTCATCTGGAAGGCGCGCTGAGGGACAAGGCCGGTCCCTACGCGCCGCTGATCTACTGTTGGCGCGGCGGCCAGCGCTCTCACGCCATGGCCACGGTGCTGGCCCAGGTGGGCTGGCGGCCGACGACGATCGCCGGCGGCTACAAGAGCTGGCGCCGCCACGTCACCGCCCGTCTCTACGATGCGCAGCCGGCCTTTCGGGTGGTGCTGCTGGATGGAAACACCGGCTCGGCCAAGACCGAAATCCTCGGCCGGCTTGGCGAGATGGGGGTCCAGAGCCTCGATCTCGAAGGCCTGGCGGCGCATCGCGGCTCCTTGTTCGGCGCCCTGCCTGGGCATCCCCAACCCGGCCAGAAGCGCTTCGAGACGCGGCTCCTGGAAGCGCTGGACCGGCTGGATTTCACCCGCCCGATCCTGGTCGAGGCCGAATCGAGCAAGATCGGCGATCTCAACCTGCCGCCCACCCTGTGGAAGGCCATGGCCGCCGCGCCGCGCATCGAGCTTGCCGCCCCGCGCGTCGCCCGCGCCCGCTATCTGGCCGGCGCCTACGCCGACATCGTCGAGCATCCGGACGCTCTCGAGGCGGCTCTGGCGAAGCTCCCTGGCCGGCACGGCCAAAAGCGGCTCGCCGAGTGGGCCGGTATGGTCCGGGGCGGCGCCTTCGAGGCTCTGGCCGGCGCCCTGATGGAAGCCCACTACGATCCCGCCTATGAACGATCCCGCCGCGCCGACGATCGGGGCCCACTGGGCGTCGTGGTCATGGACGACCTCGAACCCGCCACCCTGCGGACGGCGGCGCGACGGGTCGCCGCCCTGGCGGCAAACTGTTGAGACTCGCGACCATGCCCTCCGACCCCGCCCGCCTGACCTCCCTCGCCCACGGCGGCGGCTGCGGGTGCAAGCTCGCGCCGTCGGCGCTCGCCGAAATCCTCGCCGGCCTGCCGGCCGCCAACGCCTTCCCCAACCTCCTGGTCGGCGCGGAGACCGCCGACGACGCCGCCGTCTGGCGCCTCAATGACGATCAGGCCCTGGTGGCGACTTGCGACTTCTTCATGCCCATCGTCGACGATCCTTTCGACTTTGGCCGCATCGCCGCCGTCAACGCGCTTTCCGACATCTACGCCATGGGGGCGAGGCCGATCCTGGCCCTGGCAATCGTCGGCATGCCGGTGGATAAACTTCCGGTGGAGTCGATCCGCGCCATCCTGGCCGGCGGCGCGGCGGTGTGCGCCGATGCCGGTGTTCCGGTGGCCGGCGGCCACTCGATCGACAGCGCCGAGCCGATCTACGGCCTGGTCGCCATTGGCCTGGTCCACCCCGCGAGGCTGCTACGAAACAGCACCGCGCGGGCCGGCGACGTTCTCATCCTCACCAAGGCCCTGGGCGTCGGGGTATTGAGCGCGGCCTTCAAACAGGAGCGGCTGGAGGCGGGCGGCTATGAGGCCCTCATCGCCTCGACCACCCAGTTGAACGCCGTCGGCGCCGAACTGGCCGGGATGGGCGGCGTCCACGCGGTCACCGATGTCACCGGCTTTGGCCTCATCGGCCACGCCCTGGAAATGGCGCGCGGGGCTGGTGTGACGATCGAGATCGAGGCGACCGCGGCGCCGCTCCTGGCCGGCGTCGAGGATTTGGCGCGGGTCGGCGTGCGCACCGGCGCGGCGGCCCGCAACTGGGCCAGCTACGGCAAGGCGGTGCGCCTGGGCGACCTCCCTGACTGGCGCCGCGACGTCTTTTGCGATCCCCAGACCAGTGGCGGCCTGCTGATCGCCGTCACGGAATCGCGGTCCGGCGAGGTGCTCGCCCTAGTCCGCCGCTCGGGCTTCCAGGCCGCCGCGCGCGTTGGCCGGGCGATCGCCGGCCCCCCGGAAATCCGCGTCGTCTAGACCAGCACCTCGAGCCGCTGGAGGCCGCGGAAGAAGGGCAGCACGCGCCAGGCCGGCGGCGCGTCCGGCTCGGCCAGGCGCAGATCCGGGAAGCGCTCGAAGAGGCGCGTGAGCGCCACCTGAGCCTCCAGGCGGGCCAGCGGCGCGCCGATGCAGATGTGCGCGCCGCCGCCGAACGCCACATGCGGGCTTTTCCTGCGGGTGATGTCGAAGCGGTGCGGTCCTTCGAACACGTCCGGATCGCGGTTCGCCCCACGCAGGGAAAGCAGCATGGACTGGTGGGCGCGCATGAGGCAGCCGCCCACCGCCATCTCCCGCGAGGCGATGCGGCCGGTCACGTCTACCGGCGGCTCGTAGCGCAGCACCTCCTCCACCGCCGCGCCGATCAGGCTGGGATCGGCCCGCAGCTTGGCCAGTTCCGCCGGGTGGGTGAGGAAGAGCCGCGCCCCGTTGCCGATCAGGTCGGTGGTGGTCAGATTCCCGCCGACCAGCAGGGCGGTCAGGTTGGAGGCCAGCTCGGCGTCGGAGAAATCCGCCCCGGCCGCCTGCTGCTGGACCATGTCGGTGACCAGGTCGTCGCCGGGCGCCGCCCGACGTTCGGCCAATGTCCCCCGCATGTAGGGGCCAAGCGCGTTCATCGATGCGACCATGTGCGCCGTCTGCTGGGGCGTGCGCAAGGGGTTGAGGGACTGGATCACGCCCTCGGACCAGTCGCGGAATTCCGCCAGGCGCTCATGGTCCACGCCCAGAATCGCGGCGATGACATCGATCGGAATCGGCAAGGCGAAGTCGGCCATCAGGTCGAAGCGCCCACCACCTTCCACCGCATCCTCGATCGCGTCCAGCGCGGCGGCGACGATCCGCTCCACCTCCGGTCGAAACCTGGCCACGCGTCGGTAGAGCGCCTGGGCCAGCGGCGGCCGGAGCCGCGCGTGGTCGGGATCGTCCATCAGCAGGATCGAACCCTGGCGATCGGAACTGTCGAGGCCCTCGACCCTCTGCTCCACGATTCGCCTCGTCAGCACCGCCGCCTCTTCCGCCTTGGCCGGATCGCGCCACAGAGTGAGGTCCGTCAGCACCCCGCGCACGTCCTCGTGGCGGGTGAGGAAGAACACCCCGGCCGCCTCGTCACGCAGCACCGGATGAGCAGCGCGCAGGGCGTCGAGCATGGTGTGCGGATCGTCGCGAAAAGCGGGATTCAGTGGCGTCAGTTCAAGGATATGCGGTTGGGCGTCGTCGGCCATGGTCTCACTCCCGTTCAAAACGCGACCTCCGTTCCCAGACCCGCCTCAATCGCCCGCCGATAGACGAACCAGGCCGCCGCCAAGTCCTGGGCTATGGCGCCCAGGGACTTGTAGATCGTCACGTCCGCCTCGCCCAGCCGCCCGGCCAGATCGCCGGCCATGACCTCGCCGATCTCGCCCAGGACATGGTCTTCGCCGATCAAGCCGGCGGCCATGGCGTGCAACACTTCCCCGCCTTGGGCGAGCACCCCTTGGCGGTGGTCGGCGAACAGGCGCCCGCGCGCCACCAGGGCGTCGTCAGCCTCCCGCGCCCCCGCGGCGCCGGAGCCCACCAGATTGACGTGAGCGCCGTCCATGACATCGGCGCCGAGCAGGATCGGCTCGGTCGCCGCCGACACCGCGCAGATCAGGTCCGCGCCGGCCGCCGCCTCGCGCGCCGTCGGCGCCGCCCCGGCCGGCGTTTTCAGTTCGGCCTGAAGCGCCGCCGCCAGAGCGCCGGCCCGCTCCGCCGACCGACCCCAGATGCGGATCTCGCTCACCGGCCGAACGTGAACCATCGCCCGGGCGTGGGTCAGCGCCTGCTCGCCATAGCCCAGTAGGGCCAAGACTCCGGCGTCCGACCGCGCCAGGGCGTCGGTGGCCGCCGCGCTAGCCGCCGCGGTGCGAATGGCGGTGATTTCGCCGGCATGAATGACGGCCACGGGCGCCCCGCCTTCCGGCTCGAAGAGGAACACGCCGCCCTGGTGGGACTGGCGCCCCTTGGCGAAATTGCCCGGAAAGACGCTGATCAGCTTGGCCCCGAAGGTTTCCTCGCTCGCCCCCGGCATCACCCCGAACGCCCGCTGTTCGCCCAGGTGAATGATCTGGCGCAACAATTGCTTGGTGCGTCCGGCCGACAGCGCCATCATCGCCTCGCGCATCAGCGGAATGGCCGCCTCGTATGTGAGGAGGCGGCGCACGGTCTCGCGGTCGATGATCCGGAGGGTCATCGGCCGATCTGGCTTTCTGTATCCGTATCCATGTCCGACAGTGGCAAATCGCCAGCGCTCGCGCGACCCCTAATCGAGCGTCGGGTGGCTATCGGCCCCGTTCCTGTTCCGTTTCCGGCCCCGGTCGGCTACCACCCACACGTGGACCCTCCCATCTCCGCCCTCGATCTCGCCGCCGCCCTGGTCGTGCTTCCGGGTCCGCGGGCCGCGATTGCCTATAGAGCGGGAGCGCGGCTCATTCGGACGTCCGAAGCGCGCGACCTTTTCGAGGTCGGGCCGGTGCTGCTGGCCCACGCGGCGCTGACCGCGCGGCGGTTGGAGCTTGCCGCGCCGCCCCGGTCTGCGCGGCTGTTTGACGTCTTGGAGTTGTTCGCCTTCGTCCGCCCGGCCCGGTTCTGCGCCCCCTCGGCGGTGGGCCTGGCCCTGGCGGCGGGATTGCCGGCCCCGATTGACGCGCCGGCCCAGACTGCGGCCCTGCGCGAGGTAGCCACCCTGCTGCTGGTCGAACTGGCCGCAGCGCCGACGCCAAGCCGCGAGGAGGCCCTGGCCCAGGCCGAGACCCTGGGCCGGGCCGGCTGGGCCTGGGCGCCGGCGGTCATCGGCGCCCTGCGCGCCGCGCCCCTGGGCCGCCCCTGGCGGGGAACGGGCCTGGATGTCTGGCGCCAAGTCGGCGAATGGGACGATCAGGCCCCACCGGGCGAGGCCGGCTCCGAGCCCGTCGATCCGGCTGCGGTGGAGGCCTGGTTGATCGAACTTCTGGCCCGCGCCGGCCTCGACGAAGCGCGTCCGATGCAGGTTGAGTACGCCGCCGGGGCCGCCCAGGCCTTCCAGCCGCGCGAGCGGGAAGGCGAGCCGATGATGATGCTGGCCGAGGCCGGCACGGGGGTCGGCAAGACCCTGGGCTATCTGGCCCCTGCCTCGCTGTGGGCGCGGGCCAACGGGCCGGGGGTGTGGATTTCCACCTATACCCGCGCCCTGCAGCGCCAGATCGAACGCGAGAGTTGCTCTATCTTCCCCGATCCCGCCGTGCGGGCCAAGAAGGCGGTGGTGAGAAAGGGACGGGAAAACTACCTGTGTCTGCTCAATTTCCAGGAGGCGGTGAACGGCGCCCAGCTCGGCGGCGCGGACCTGATCGGCCTGGCGCTCGCCGCCCGCTGGGCCGGCGCCAGCCGTGATGGCGACATGACCGGCGGGGATTTTCCCGCCTGGCTGCCAACCCTGTTCGCCATCTCCCCGCCCGCCCAGGCCAGCGCCGCCAATCTGGTGGATCGGCGCGGCGAATGCATCCACGCCGGCTGTCCGCACTACCGCGCCTGCTTCGTTGAGAAGGCGGTCAGGGTGTCCAGGCGGGCCGATCTGGTGATCGCCAACCACGCCCTGGTCTTGACCCAGGCCGCCTTCGACGGGGCGCGCGCGGCGCGCGGCGGCAAGGGCGATGTCGAGACCACGGCTTTGCGCCGGATCGTGTTCGACGAAGGCCACCACCTGTTCGACGCCGCCGACAGCGCCTTTTCCGCCGCCCTGTCGGGAGCCGAAGCGGCCGAAATGCGCCGCTGGATTCGCGGGCCGGAGGGTCGCGGGCGGCGGGGGCGGGGCCTGGAAGAGCGGCTCATGGAAGTTCTCGGCGATCGTGAAGACGCCCGCCGATCCTTGCTGGCGGCGACCTCCGCCGCCGCCGCCCTGCCCGGCGAAGGCTGGTCGGGCCGCATTGCGCCCAGGGACGCCGAGGCCGCGCCGCGCGGTCCGATCGAGGTCTTCGTGGTCGCGATGCTGGCCCAGCTCGCCGCCCGCGCCGCGCCGTCGGAGATCGGCATGGAATGCGCCGCCCGCCCGGTGCTGGATGAAGTGCGCGCGGCCGCCCGCGCCGCCGCCCTGGCCGTGGGCGCCATCGAGGCGCCGCTCGCGGCCCTGGCGCGGCGGCTCGAGGATGTGCTGGACGAGGAGGCCGAAACCCTGACCGCCTCCGAGCGGGCGCGCATCGAAGGCGCGCTGCGCGGCCTCGACCGGCGGGGGCGGATGATGCTGCCGGCCTGGCGCGCCATGCTGACCGCCATCGCCGAGGAGGCCCAGGGCGAACCCGACTTCGTCGACTGGTTCGACGCCGGCTTCATGTTCGGCAGGGTGGTGGACGCCGCCTGCCGCCGCCATTGGGTGGATCCCACCGTCCCTCTGGCCGCCGCCGTCATCGCCCCGGCCCACGGCGTACTGGTGACCAGCGCCACGCTGGCCGACTCCACCCTGGCCGAGCCGTTTGATCTGGCCCAGATGCGCACCGGTGCGTCCCATCTTCCCGGCCGGCCCAGAACCCTGCGCCTCGCCTCGCCCTTCGACTATGGCGCCAACGCCGTTGCCCTGGTAGTCACCGACGTCGGGCGCGACGATCCGCGCCAGGTGGCGGCGGCCATGCGCGAGCTCTTCCTAGCCGCCGGCGGCGGGGGCCTGGGCCTGTTCACCGCCATCCGCCGCCTGCGCGCCGTTCACGAGCGGCTGGCCGCGCCTCTGGCCGAGCGCGGTCTCGCCCTCTACGCCCAGCACGTCGATCTGCTGGACGTGGGGGCGCTGGTGGACATCTTCCGGGTCGAGGAGGACGCCTGCCTTTTGGGAACGGACGCGGTGCGCGACGGGGTCGATGTGCCGGGCCGCTCCCTTCGCCTGCTGGTCTTCGACCGCGTCCCCTGGCCCCGGCCCGATATATTGCACAAGGCGCGGCGGGGCCGCTTCGGCGGAGCGGCCTATGACGACGCCGTGGCCCGCGGCCGCATCGCCCAGGCGTTCGGCCGCCTGATCCGCCGCGCCGACGACAAGGGCGTCTTCGTCATGCTCGACGCCGCCGCGCCCACCCGCCTCTTTTCCAGCCTGCCGGCGGGCGTGGTCCTCCGGCGAGTCGCGCTGGTGGAAGCCATCGAGGCGACGGCGGCGCATCTCAAGGAGCGTGGGACCCTCGCGAGCTCCAGCTAGGCCGCCCCAACAGCACATCTAGCTGCGCCCTCAACAGGCCGTCGATGTCCAGAGGCGCGAGGCGTTGGAAGAGCGCCTGCCAGATGATGGCCATGAGTATCGGCGCGGCGAGAAGCTGGGGAAATTCCGCGACGCGGCCGTCGGCGATTTCGCCGGTCTCGACCGCGCGCTCGAGCAGAAGCCGCATCTGGGCGACGCCCGGCGCCACCACCTCGCGATAGTAGAACTCCGCCAACCTGGGAAACCTTGGTCCCTCCGAGATCAGCAACCGAGCGATATCGCCTCGGCGGGATGTCGCCATATCCTTGACCGCCGGCAGACCGACCCGCTCGATCGCTTCGCGCACACAAGGAATAGCGGCGAAGTCGATGGCCTGAATCTCGCGAACCGTCGGGCCGATCACCGTGCGCACGATGCCTTCGAACAGCGCCTCCTTGTCGGTGAAGTTCAGATAGACCGTGCCCTTGGCGACCCCGGCCGCCGCCGCGACATCCTCCATCCGGGTGGCGGCGAATCCCCGGCTGGTGAAGAGATCGAGCGCCGCGTCGATGATCGCCGCCCGCCGTTCGGCCGCGCGCCGCACGCGCAGGCCCGGAATCGCCGTGGCGGCGCGCGCTCTCACCGTTGACACGACGGGCCGCTTTCGGGGGGTTGCCGGAGCCTTCACACCCAATTCATAACGAGCCGGTGGAATTCGGTCCAGCCCTATTGACTGACCAGATAGTCATTTAGTATCGAGTCTGGCGAGCCGGCGGCGGGAGATTGGCGTGACGAGTGACTCGGATCGAAAGGAGCCCCCGGCCGATCCCGGCCTGGCCGAATCGACCACGCCCCCGCAGGAGGCCGAGGCGCACGGCGCGCCGGACGGAAAGAAACCCAAAAGGAAAGGGTTGCTCCAACGACCGATCCTGCTGATTTCGGCCGGCGGCCTCTTCATCGTCGTCGTGTTCGCCGCCGTGCTCTGGTGGCTCAACGCGCGACATTACGAGACCACCGACGACGCCTTCATCGATACGCACACGGTTCGCCTCGCGCCCCAGATCGCCGGGCGGGTGACGGCAGTGCTGGTGGACGACAACCAGCTCGTCCAGGCTGGCCAGCGGCTGATCGTCATCGATTCCTCCGACGCCCAGACCAAGGTCGCCCAGGCCCGCGCCCAGCGCGCCCAAGCCCAGGCGGGGGTCGACACCTCGCTCGCCCAGATCAAGGTCAACCAAGCCAACTATCGTCAGTCCCTGGCCGATGTCGCCGCCGCCCAGGCCCAGGCCAGCCGGGCCGCCCTCGATCTGGCGCGCTACAAGAGCCTGCAGGCGCTAAATCCCGCCGCCGTCGCTCAGCAGCAGTTCGATCAGGCCCGCGCCGACGCCGCCCAGACCGCCGCCCAGCGCGATTCGGCGGCCAGGACCGCCAAGGCGCGCGCCGAACAGGTCGCCGCCAGCCGCACCCAGGTCGCCTCCGGAACCGAGCGGGTCCGCGCCGCCCAGGCCCAGCTCGACGAAGCGGGAATCAACCTCGGCTACAATGAGATCGTCGCGCCCGTCGTCGGGCACGTCGCGCAAAAGAGCGTCGCGGTCGGCGACTATGTGCAGCCGGGAACCGAGCTCTTGGCCATCGTGCCGGTGAAGCTGTGGGTCACCGCCAACTTCAAGGAAACCCAGCTGGCGCTCATGCGGGTCGGTCAGGGGGTGAGCGTCAAGATCGACGCCTGCCCGGCTAGCCCAGTTCGCGGCCATGTCGATTCGATCCAGCGCGGGGCCGGCCAAGCCTTCGGCATCCTGCCGCCGCAGAACGCCACCGGCAACTACGTCAAGGTGGTGCAGCGGGTTCCGGTGAAAATCGACTTCGACGAGATCCCCCGCGATTGTCCGCTGGGTCCCGGCATGTCGGCGGAACCCAGGGTCAAGGTGCGCTGAAGTTGGCCCGGCCGGTAGCGGGCGCGGCGGGAGGCGGCGGCTGGACGGCTCGCCGCTCGGTGGCCGGCGACCGCAATCCCTGGGCGATCGTCGCGGTCATTTCCATCGCCACCTTCATGACCGTGCTCGATTCCTCGATCGTCAACGTCGCCCTCGATCACATCGCCGGCGAAATGGGGGCGAGCTATGACGAGGCGACCTGGGTCACCACCACCTTCCTGATCGCCACCGCCATCGTCATTCCCATCTCCGGATGGCTGGCCGACGTGATCGGCCGCAAGCGCTACTACATGATCTCGGTGGCCCTGTTCACCGCCGCCTCCTTCGCCTGCGGCGTCGCGCCTAACCTCACTCTGCTGATCGCCGCGCGCGTCATTCAGGGGGCGGCAGGCGGCGGCCTGGCGGCGGTCGAGCAGTCGATGCTGGTCGACACTTTCTCGCCCAAACAGCGCGGCATGGCCTTCGCGGCCTACGGTATGGTAATCATCGTCGCGCCGATCTTCGGGCCGATCCTGGGCGGCTGGATCACCGACAACGCGTCCTGGCGGTGGTGCTTCCTGATCAACGTCCCCATTGGCCTGCTGTCGCTGTTTCTGGTCAACCTCTTCGTTGATGAACCCGAGGCCCTCAAGCAGGACCGCAAGGCCCTGCTGGCGGGCGGATTAAAGATCGACGTGGTCGGCTTCGTGCTGGTGGCGATATTCTTCGGCTGTCTGGAACTAACCCTCGACAGAGGCCAGCAGCTGAACTGGTTTTCCAGCGGCTTCATCGTCGCGACCGCCGTCATGGCGGCCCTTTCGCTGATCGCCTTCGTCCCCTGGGAACTGACACGGGTCTCGCCGATCGTGCCGATCTCCATGTTCGCCAGGCGCAATTTCGGCATCGCGAGCGTTTTCCTCATGCTCACCGGCATGATCCTGTTCGGCACTACCCTGTTCATTCCCCAGCTGTTGCAGGTGGTGATGGGCTACAGCGCCACCGACGCCGGCCTGGCGCTGACCGCCGGCGGCGCCGCCACGATTCTGGTGATGCCGATCGTCGGCCTGCTGTCGGGCCGGATCGACGCGCGTCTCCTGATCGGCGGCGGGTTCGTGATCCAGGCCCTGGCCCTGCTCTATATGAGTCACCTGAGCACCGATCTTTCCTTCGCCAACGCCGCCTGGGCGCGGACCATCCAGTCGGTCGGTCTGCCCTTCCTGTTCGTGCCGATCACCACCGTCGCCTACATCGGCCTGGCGCCCAACGAGAGCAATCAGGCGTCGGCGATGATGAACGTCGCCCGCAATCTGGGCGGCACGGTCGGCATCGCCACGGTCCAGATCCTGCTCGCGCAGCGCCAGCAGTTCCATCAGGCCCGCTTGGTGGAGGGCCTCAATCCGCTCAACCCCAACTACACCGCCGGCTTGGACAGGCTGACCCACGGGCTCATCGGCCAGGGTCAGAGCGCCGTGGCCGCGTCGGGCGAAGCGGTGGCGACGCTCTATGGCGTCGTGCAGCGGCAGGCGGCCATGCTTTCCTTCATCGATGTCTTTCACGTCCTGATGGTCGTCGTGCTGGCCGCCATTCCCCTACTGCTCTTCATGCAGGGGCAAAAAGCCGGGACGGCAGAAGGGCACGGGGCATGAAATCCTTCGCGCTCATCGGTGGCCTCGCCTGCGCCTCCGTGGCCGCGCTGGCCGCCTGCACGGTCGGGCCGGACTACCATCGGCCGTCGATCGCCACCCCGGCCGCCTTCGCCGAAGCGATCCCCACCGATCGGACGGCGATCTCGCCGGCGGACGCGGACCTCTCGGCGTGGTGGACGGGGTTCAACGACCCGCGGCTCAGCAGCCTGATCGCCCGCGCCCTGGCCGGCAATCCGAGCCTCGAGCAGGCCAGGTCGCGGGTTCGCGAGGCGCGGCTGAAGGAGATCGTAACCGGCGCGGCCGAATATCCGCGCCTTTCGGCCAGCGGCAACGCCGCCGCCATCCGCTCCAACCGCTCCAGTTCAAGCCAAACGACCGGCGGCCCACCTCCGACCGGGCTGACCATTCCTTCCAGCCTCGATTTTTACTCCGCCGGCTTTGACGCTTCGTGGGAGGTCGATCTGTTCGGCGGGACGCGACGGGCGGTCGAGGGCGCCAGGGCGGACACCGCCGCCAGCCTGTGGGCGCGGCGGGATGGCGAAGTCACCCTGATCGCCGAGGTGGCCAACGACTATCTGACCCTGCGCGCGCTCCAGGCGCGACGGGCGATCGGCGAGGCCGAGCTCCAGCGCCAGAAAGGCCTCTTCAACCTAGTCCAGGCGCGGCGGCGGGCCGGTTTCGTGACGGGCCTCGATGTCAACCAGCAGGCGACCCAAGTGGCGACGGCCGCAGCCCAGTTGCCCCAGCTCGAGGCCGAGGCGAAAGCCGAGATCCATGCCCTCGGCGTCCTCGTCGGCGAGGCGCCGGAGGCCCTCACCGCCCAACTCGCGCACACCGACGGGGCGATACCGCCGCCGCCGCCCCCCTTGCCGGTGGGCCTGCCCTCCGAGCTCCTACGCCGCCGCCCAGATATTCGCCAGGCCGAGCGCCGTCTGGCGGCGAGCAACGCCCAGATCGGCGTGGCGACCGCCGCCCTCTATCCGAAGCTCAATCTCTACCTCCTGCCGAGCTTCGCGGGCATGTCGCTGGGCGATCTTCTTTCGAGCCAGAGCCTCACCGCCCTGGCGCTCGGCACGGTGAGCCAGCCGATTTTCGACGCTGGCCGAAATCGCGCCGCGGTCGGCGCCGCGAGGGAGGAAAACAGACAGGCCCTGCTCGCCTACCAGATCGCCGTGTTCGGCGCCCTGCGCGACGTGGAGGACGCCCTGGCCCGCTATCGAGCCGAAGAAAGCCGGGTCCAGTCGCTCGATTCGGCGCTGGCCTCGGCGCAAGCCACGCTGACCATAGCCGAAGATCAGTATCGCACCGGCTTCGTCACCTTCACCAATGTCCTGCAGGCGCAGAACGCCCTCCTGAACGCCCGCGACCAGCTCACCCAATCGCGGGCCCAGGCGGCGACGGATCTGGTGGCCATCTACAAAGCGTTGGGCGGCGGCTGGTCGGTTTAAGGGCGTCGTGACCGCCGCGTCTCACTTATGTCCACTTTGCCAGCTCTAGGGCGGCCCTTGAACAAAGAGGCTGACAAACGATGAAGGCTGTTTCCGGGGGCCGCGCCGGCGTCGCCTCGATCGTCGTGGCGGTGCTGCTCGCCAGCGTCGGCGGCGCCATGGCCTGGTCGCCGGACGCCCAAGCCCAGCGCGCCCTGACCGCGGGCCAGCCGTGGTCTGACGTTTCGCCCTCCACCGACGGAGCGGCCGTCATCCACGCCGCCATCGACATCGCCGCGCCGCCCAAGGCGGTGTGGGCGGTGATGACAGACTGTAAGATGGCGGCCAGGCTGGTGGTGACCGTGACCCTCTGCAAGATCCTCCAGGGCGATGAGCACGCCGGTTGGGACGTGCGCGAACAGGTGACGCGAAGCAACCTCTTCGTCCCGGCGATCCGCAACGTCTTCCGCTCGGACTACCAGCCCTACACATTGATCCGGTTTCACCGCCTCAGCGGCGATCTTCGCATCGAAGAAGGCGAATGGCGGCTGCAGGCCATCGACGGCGGCGCGGGTACGCAGGTGATCTACGTCAACCGGGTGGCCGCCAATATCAGCGTCCCCGCCTTCCTGGTCCGCGCCGGCATGAAAGGCGATACGTCCAAGGTTTTGCTCAACCTGCGCCGCGAGAGCCTGGCGTTCGCCCGACGTGGCGGCGGGGCTTAGGCCCCTGGTCTCCACGCCACACCGAAATCGTTCTTGCCCCCGGAAAGCCTGCCTATCCCGCAAGTGGTCCACCCATCAAATCCTCGACGCGGCGGCGCCAGCGCGGCCCTGACTTCGGTTGCCCACGCCCCACGCCCCCGGCTACTACGGATCATGCGATGGCGATTCACCCCGGTTCAGGCCGGCGCCGGAACGCCAGTGCGGGTCATGCTGTTGCTGGGATCATTGAGCGGCGGGGGCGCCGAGCGGGTCGCGGTCAATCTGATGAACCGATGCGATCCGCTGGCCGTCGATCTGAGGCTGGGCCTGCTGCGGCGCGCCGGTCGCTACCTGGACGAGGTGGACCCTTGCCGCATCGTCGAGCCGAGGATCGCGCGAACGGGCGCGCCCGCCGCGCTGCGCGCGCCCGCCGACATCGCGGGCATGGTTCGTTCCGTGCGCCCCCAGGTGCTGATGAGCTTTGGCATGGGGCTCAACATGCTGAGCTGGCTGGCCTTGCGCGGGCTCGGCGGCCATCGCCCGGCGTGGATCTGCCGCGAGGACAGCAACGCCGACGCCGAGATCGCCGCGCTGACCACGGGCCGGCTCGGCCGCGCCGCGGTGAGGGCGGCTATCGCCCACGTCTACCGGGCCGCCGACGCCCGTCTGGCCGTCTCGCGGGATCTGGCCTCGAGACTCGAGCGCGGGTTCGCCCTTCCGGACGGCGGCACGCGCGTCATCCACAATCCCATCGACCTAGCCCGCATCGCCCGCTCGGCGGCGCGGCCCCTGGCCAGCGCGCCGGAACGGCCGTTCATCGTCACCGCCGGGCGCCTCACCCACCAGAAGGGCCATGATCTGCTCATCGACGCCTTCGCGGCCAGCGCGGCGGCGCGGCCCATGGATCTGGTCATCCTGGGCGAGGGTCCCCTCGAAGGCGCGCTGCGCGCGCGGGCGGCGCGTCTGGGTGTCGAGGGTCGGGTGATGTTTCCCGGCTTTCAAGCCAATCCCTGGGCTTGGTTCGCCCGCGCCCGCCTTTTCGTGCTGCCGTCGCGCTGGGAGGGCTTCGGCAATGTGGTGGCCGAAGCCCTCGCCTGCGGCGTCCCGACCCTGGTCACCGACTGCGACTTCGGCCCGCGCGAACAGGTGGCGCACGGCCAGAGCGGCTGGGTCGTGGCCGCGAGCGACGGCGCCGCCCTGGGGGTCGGCCTGGAGCGCCTGATCGCCGACGACGCCCTTGCCAGTCGCCTGGCGGCCGGCGGCCGGGTCCGCGCCGGCGCCTTCGACATCGACGCCATCGCCCGGACCTATGCCGACTTCTTTGTCGAAAACGCCGCCGTCTTCGCCGAGCCGGTCCGCCCGGCGCCGCGGGAGACGGACGGGCGGTGGCCTCGACATGCGGCGGCCGCGCCGGCCCGTCCCGCCGCCTGAGCGGCACTCAATGTCTTTTTTTGAAAATTCGATTCGCATCGTCGCGCCTCGCTCAACCCTCGCCCCCGCACTTCGCGCTACGGGATTCACACATCTCGCGGGCGTCCGGACGCCCCCTTCGCAGATGTGGGCATACCCGAGCGCGAAGCGGGGCGAGGGTTGAAGGCGCCCGAGAGCGTGGCTCTGGATGAATTTCCAAACGGACATTTAGGTGATGCGAGGCGAAGGTCGGGGACGAGAAAAAAGCCTCCGCGGTCGCTCGCGGAGGCTTCTGGTCGACCGGATTGACGAAGCGGTCGCCGGGGTTCTCGTCAGGCGCCGTTCTGGCAGACCGACAGGGAGGTCCCCTGGAAGGTGGCCCGGCCGTTCAGGCTCGTCTTCTTGGGCGCGCCGAAGTAGGGCGGCTGGGCGAGATCCTGCAGGTGATAGGTCATCAGGCCGTTCACCACATAGGCGTAGTCGCCGTAGTTGGCGTCACCTTCGAGAGGATCGCCGTTTTCATAGATGCCGCACGGCGAGTTGTTGACGGTCAGCGGATCGTCCAGCCATTCGCCCATTTCGTGGGAAAGGGCCGAGACGTCCTGCGAGAAGGCGCCCGACTTGCCGATATAGTCGAACAGCATGTAGGCCTGGGCGCCGTTGGCCGAATGATAGCCGCCGATGCAGCAGCCGCCCGAGGTCTCGTAGGTGTCATAGGCCACGAACACCGGAATCGCCCCGGCCGTGATCTGCGGATTGGCGGCCAGGATCGAATGGAGCTGGCCGTCGATGTAGTTGATGTCGACCAGGGCCACCTTGACGCCGAATTCGGTGCCGACGGAGCCGCTTCCCTTGGGCACGGTGAGGGTCACTTCCGGCAGCACGGTCGGCGCGCCCAGCAGCACGTGGTAGCCCGGATTGCCCGAAACGATCGGCCAGAAGCTCTCGCGCTGGTAGGCGTCCTCATACTGGGTCGTGCCCAGGTCCACGCCGGCTTCCTGGAAGTCGACCTCGCTCTGGAAGATCGGCGAGGAGGTGGTGTCGACAAGTGCACTCTTGCCGTTCGACTGCACCGTCGAGGTGGTGAAGGTCTGGCCGGCGACCACGATCTTCAGCGGAATGACGAACGAGGGCACCGTCGCCGCCGCGCGGTGCGGGCTGTGGCCGACGAACTTGTCGGAATACCTGGTGCCCTTGTAGGTGTAGCTGAAGGTCCAGTAGGGCATCCCGGTGGCGGCCGGCTGCGCGGCCAGTTCCGGATGGGTGCCCGGTAGCACCGCGAACCTCGGCACGGCATGCATGGTGTCGGGCGTGGACGCGGCCTGCTGGGCAAACGCGGTTCCGCCGACGCTGAGCAGCGATAGCCCCGCCGTGAGTGCGCCAGCCGATGACATTAGACGAAATCGTGACATTTAAGCGTTCCCTTATGGAGGGCTTACCAGCTCGATGGCGCCGACACGATCCCACGGTCGCGCCGCTTTGCGGACACGACCACCGTCACCGCACGCCTAGAGCTTGGATTCCCCCCGGTTGAGCCGGACCCAACGTCCGTGCCTGAAGCGGATTGGTCACAGAAAGCCAGCTTCGGCAAGCTGGGGTGGGCGGAAGTTTCCTCAAAACTTCGTCATCGGCCTTGCCTTCAACTCCAATTCCTTCGATCGTCAGGCGAGCGCGGCGGCGAGCCGAACTCTCAATTCGTTCGGATCCAGCGACGCGGGGGCGACACGCTGGGCGGCCATGAACCCGACGAGCCCCCGCAGCGCTGAATTGACCGGCGTGTGCACACCATGCAGCCGACCCAGCATGACGATTTCGCCGTTGAGATAATCGACCTCCGTCCGATGGGCGCCGCGGGCGAGACTTTGCCAGGTCGAACCCCCCGGGAAAGACGCTCCGTCTACACGCCTTAGAGGAAGGAGCGCTCGGTATCGTTCCGCCGATTCCTCGTCCCCGACCCAGTCGACGCCCGCCGCCCGGTAACAGGCGCGCCCCTCCTCCTTGGCTGCTTCGTAAAGATCGGCGACGCCGTCGAGCGCGCCGTAGGCGGCGTCCAGCGCATTGCCGAGATTGACGAGCAGCTTGGCGTACTTCCATCGCGGGATGTCGGGACGGGCCATCGAATCGAAGCCGGCGTGGGACAGAGCCTCCGCGACCCGCCGCGCGGTGTCGTCGGCCCCGCGAGGATAGCGGCCGATATCGAGCACGCCGAAGGATGGGGCGGTAAAGCATTGAACGACGCCGGCCGCGAGATGGCTCCCGAAGACAAGCACGTAGACGCCATAGACGTTCTCGAACCAGCGCAACGCGATCCGTTCGTTCTCCACCCCGTTCTGCGCGCAGACGATGGGCATGTCGGTTGGCGCGGCCGCCGCCAGATCCTCGATGGCCGCGAGGGTGTCCTGGGTTTTCATGGCGAGAATCACGACGTCGGTGGGCGCCAGATCGAGTTCCCGTGGGTGGCCCACCACCCGTATTGAGCCGCGCCAATCCCGCGTCTCCGACTGTATCCTCAAGCCATTTCTCGCCAACGCTTCCCGGTTTGCCCCCCGGGTGATGACGAAGACCTCTTGACCGCTCTGATGCAACCGCGCCGCGATGATCCCGCCGATGGCGCCGGCGCCATGGATGACGAAAGCCATGCCTATTCAATCCGATGCTTCTTCAGGTATGCCTTCACCAGGGCTGAACATGGGAGAGCTGGCGGTGAGAGAGGGATTCGAACCCTCGTTAGAGTTTCCCCTAAACACGCTTTCCAAGCGTGCGCCTTCAACCACTCGGCCACCTCACCATCACCAACGCCCGCCATGAAGGCGCACGCAATCTTTACGCTTCGTCGCCCGGCAAAGCCGGGTGGGGGCGCCTTCAACCACTCGGCCACCTCACCATCACCAACGCCCGCCATGAAGGCGCACGCAATCTTTACGCTTCGTCGCCCGGCACAG
>Ga0208717_1000064_pt1 | contig 68188 bp, 52 predicted proteins | sample NGESurF53shallow_FD_184489 | JGI IMG/M metagenome (GOLD analysis project Ga0208717, IMG submission 184489) | Arctic peat soil microbial communities from Barrow, Alaska - NGEE Surface sample F53-3 shallow (SPAdes) | ecosystem: Environmental > Terrestrial > Soil > Wetlands > Peat ... | reverse complement strand
GACAACAACAATAAAGAGGTTTGTTCATTTTCAACAACTCACCTGGGGATGGGATATTTTTTTCTTAAACCTGATGGAGACAAAACTTATCATGCAAAAGTGGCTTTTGCTGACGGCACGCAAAAAATAATTGATCTGCCAAAAGCAGAAGAATCCGGAATAACTTTATCAATTAATAATGATTCGATATTAAGTGCATCTGTGAGGATAGAAGCAAACGATTCTTTTTACCAAGCTAACAGAAATAAGAATTTTATCTTACTTATTTATTCGGGAGGGATAGCAGTAACAGTTAATTGCAAACTGGACACTTCTGTTATTAATCTTGGCATTATAAAACGGTTGCTTCATAGTGGCATTGTCAGAATCACTCTATTTTCTCCTGATGGTGAACCTTTGTGCGAACGTTTGCTCTTTGTACAAAAGCATGACCAGCTTAACTTACATCTGGATACAGATAAATCAGAATACAAAAAGAGAGAAAAAGTTAGTTTACTGATGAATGCAAAAAATCCAGAAGGGGCAACCGTTCCTGGCCACTTTTCTGTTTCTGTAATTGATGAAAGCAAAGTGCCCGAAGACGTAAATAATGAACATACTATTCTAACTAATCTTCTGCTAACTTCAGAACTGAAAGGTTATGTAGAGCAACCTAATTATTATTTTAATGATACCAGTAAAATTACCCGCGATAACCTGGATGTATTAATGCTTACGCAGGGTTATCGCCTTTTTGAATGGAAACAGGTGATGGATACTAATTACGCCCCTTTAGTTTATCAGCCGGAAAAAGGACTGAAAATAAGTGGGAAGGTTACAAACCTGTTTGGAAAACCATTAGCAAATGGGACAGTTACACTAATACCTTCTAATGGCGGTAATTTATTAAGCAGCGTATCGGATAATAAAGGCCTGTTTTATTTTTCGAACCTTATTTTTACTGATACAACTCATTTTGTTTTGAACGCCACAAATTTTAAAGGGCGCAATTCGACTAAGATCACTTTTTTTAATAAAAGCGATGAGCCTGCAATATCTGCAATACAAATCCCCGTTTTTGAAACGGTGAAAGATACAGGTATGTCCGTCTATCTTGATAACGCCAAAAAAGCTCAGGAAGAATTTAGCCATTTTAAAGGCAAATTACTGAAACCGGTAATAGTAAAAGGCAAATTGCCTTTGGACAACCAATACCGGACGCAAAGCCTGGCGGGAGCAGGTAATGCCGACCAGGTAATGCATGCGGATGAAATTGAAAGGATAGGTGGACAATTATCAACAAGTTTAAATGGGAGATTACGTGGTGTTGGATTTTCTAATGGCACTCCTTATTTGAAGTCACCTCCTGGTGATGGCCCTATGGAAGTGGTTATAGACGGAGTAGAATGGAACTCAGGAAGTGGTGGTAAGGGGCCGGGACTATTTAATATTGATGTAATCCCTTCATCCCAGGTAGAAACAGTAGAAGTATTAAAATATGCCAGCGCCAGTATATATGGAATGGGTGGCGGAAACGGCGTTTTAATTATTACCACCAAAACGGCCGATGATATGTCTAAGGATATTGTATCTGTTGGAGTTTTACCTATTGCACCTATGGGGTTTTACAAAGCAAGAAAATTTTATTCGCCAAGATATGATTATATCAATGAAAACTCAGAACAGCCCGATCTGCGCTCTACTATTTACTGGAACCCGGAAATAAAAACCGGTAAAGATGGCAACGCTTCGTTTGATTATTATAATGCCGATGGTACAGGTACCTACAAAGTAATCATTGAAGGTATTGATGATTACGGCAATATTGGAAGGTTGGTGTATAGGTATAAAGTGGAATAAAATAGATGATGCTATTCTCACAATTTACCATAAAAAATAAAACTTAAATTCAAGGAATGATTTTAAAAAAATCTAAACAACCATCTTTTGGTAATGAACGTTCATTAATTATATTGTTGAGTTTCTTTGGGGAATTTCCATGGTATTTTAATTACTTTCTTCACTCCTGTCGATATAATCCGGCTATTAATTTTTGCATCATCACAGACAATGATAAAATTCCGAATAAACCAGAAAATGTTTCTTTGATAACCATCACAAAAAAACAATTTAAAAACCTGGCTACTAAAAAACTCGGATTTTCAGCCGCATTAATCCAAGGGTACAAAATCTGCGATTTTCGGCCTTCACTGGGCTATTTATTTCCGGAACTTATAAAAGGATATGAATTTTGGGGATATGGCGATATTGATATGATGTATGGCGATTTAAGAAAATTTCTAACGACTGAAATACTGGATAATTATGATGTTTTCAGTTTCAGACCCGAATACATGACCGGCTCTTTTACGGTTCTCCGGAATACGAAAAAAATCAATACTTTATTTATGCAAAGCAGGGATTATAAAACCGTTTTATCTCAAGGTGAATATTTCAATTTTGATGAATGCAATTTTATATTCTCACCATTACAGGATGAAATTCCGATAGATGAAATCCCCTGCCAGATAGAAAGCTTTACGCATGTTGTAAGAAAAAAAGAAAAAGAGAAATATTTAAGAGGTTATTTCGATTTTAATTTGGTAGAGGGATCTGCTGGAAAAGTAAAATGGAGAAACGGGAAAATCATATACATGAATCAATTCGAAGCAATCTTATACCATTTCCTCAAATTTAAAGACCGTTGCAAACACAATGCACGATTAATTCCAAAAAATAAAAATGAAATAATTTGTTTTAGCCAAAATAATATTTATAAAAGAAAACTTACATGAAGCATAAAATTGGAATAATAACCTATTACCTCGGAAATATGCCCTGGTATTTTTCTTATTTCCTTCATTCATGCAGATATAATCCTACAATAGATTTTATCATCATAACCGATGGTGTAGTAGAGCGAAATGATATTCCCCCAAATGTTTTCATTCATAAAAAAAGCATAGATAAATTTAAAAACATAGCAGCAAAAAAACTTGGTTTTGAAGTTAGCGTCATGCATCCCTATAAGCTCTGCGACCTTAAGCCTGCTTACGGTTTTCTTTTTCCTGAAATGCTTAAAAGCTATGATTTTTGGGGGCATGGTGATATTGATGTAATGTATGGAAATATCCGCGATTTTATGACAGATGAAATTTTAGATAACTATGATGTTATCAGCAGCAGGCATGATTATGTTGCGGGGACTTTTAGCTTGTATAAAAATACAGATCAGATGAACAAGCTATTTATGCAAAGTAAGGATTACAAAAAAGTGTTTACCAATCCTGAACATTTTTGTTTTGATGAATGCAGTAATTTATTTAATGAATTAGATAACGGAGCATCCATTTTTGACTTTCCTGAAGCCGTTCAAAGCATGACTTACGTGGTAAAAAAGGCTGAGTCAGAAGAGAAGCTCAAAGCTTTTTTCGACTTTATAATTGTGGAAGGAGTTCCCGGGAAAATTAAATGGGAAAAGGGGAAAATTATTTATAAAAACAAATTTGAAGCTATGTACTACAATTTAATAAGATTCAAGAAAGAATGTGTGCGTCCAAAAAAATTGAGGCCAATCCAGGATACAATATATTTTACTCCCAAAAGAATTATTACAAAGAAAAAAATTGAAATTCCCTCTTTATAAGCAACTTGACGCAATGGACTGCGGCCCCACCTGCCTTCGCATGGTAGCAAAATACTATGGCCGTTCTGTTTCTCTTGATCATCTTCGCAATAAATCCCAATATGGAAAGCAAGGTGTATCTATGCTCGGTCTTGCAGATGCTGCAGAGAGTATCGGGTTAAAATCGGTGGGGGCAAAAATATCTTTTGAGCAATTAGTGAATGATGCGCCATTGCCGGCAATTTTACATTGGGATCAATATCATTTTGTGGTACTAACTCCCGCTTCCAGAAAAAATAAATTAGTCATTGCAAGCCCTGCAAAGGGACTGATTAAATTACAAAAAGAAGATTTTATAAAACGCTGGATTTCGAAAATGGAGCGGAAAAAGGAATCAGACTTTTTGCTAAGCAGTGTACTATAAATATAGCTAATATTTACTTGTATCTACACAAAACTGCTGTTTGTGTAATAAACATATAGATTTAAACAGGGTTTCCTAATTTAGAATTATAATAGTTATTCAAAGTCAAAATTTATGATTATGAAAATAATATCAAAATTATCCCTTGTTGGCAATTAACGGGAAAAAGAATGAAATGCAGGCATTAGACGATTGTTACCTCGCTGAGAAAAAAGATTATGATTTTTTTGCAAAAGAATATCCTATGAATGGCGAGCTAACAAAACAAGGAAATAAAATAGAAGCAATGGAAAAATGGTGTAAAGAAGTGGATATCAATTTTACGCCAACAATTTTTATTAATAACAATCAACTGCCCGATGCATATAGCATTGAGGATTTACAATATTTTCTTTTGGAATAGTTCCCCGAAAGGAAATGCCCAATGGAACTAACCTGCGAAGTACAAGCAGGAAGTTGGACAACCAAAGCCTTTGAAGTTAAAAGCTATAGGCAAAACAATTTTTAGTAACATTAAAATTTAAACAAAATGAAAACAAAAAAAATGAGCCTTGCCGATGTGCAAGGGAAACTCAGCAGGGCTGAGATGAAGAATATTATAGCGGGAAGTGGTGGGTGTACAATTCCATGTTCATGTAATGGTGTGCCCCAAGGTAATGTTTGTTCAGTACAAGAATGTTGGGACCTGTGCCCCTAAATGGCCTTTTTAAATAAATAACCATAAAATTATAATTTTATGGTTATTTATAATATTATTTTAGATAATTTTTAATAAACTAAATGCTTAATTATAATATTTTGTTCTTGTAATTAAATTATTCAAAATTATAAAGCAACAAATTAAACCAATAGGCTAAGGATTATTATTTAAAATATTTACATTCTCTGAGAAAATAATATTAGTTAGGACAATAGAATAATGAGATTATATAAAGAAAAGTAATTTTTAAAATACAAATTTATGAAAACGCCACTATTGACCATGTGTCTGCTGCTTATCTTTTTTAAAGCAAGTGCACAACAGAATGTAAAGATTTCCATTACGAATCCGATTGCAAAAGATGGAACAGAGATCTTTTTTTGCAGATCAATTAATGGAGATCCTTCCAATTATGTGGTAATGTATGATAAAGCTATTTTTGAACACGGTAATGCTTTGAAAACATTTAAAATAAATTCTCCAATGTTCATAATGATTGCCGACAATCCATTTATGCCAAAAATACGCCTTGTCGTTTGTAAAGGAGATTCAATTCATATCCAGGTCAATCAGGATACTGTTGCAAATACTACAAGTATTCGTTTTGCAGGAAACAATTCTATGGGATGTCAGAATTATTATAACAATGCTTTATTTTTAGGTAGTAAAACCTCTGATCAGGTTAATGATGTTTTGAAAACAACTACCAACCTAAAAGATGCAATTGATAAAACAGAGAATTTAAAAGTTGATTTATTTTCTTCCATGGACAGCCTTTATAGTAAAAACGAAATTTCTGCCGATTATTATCATTATGTAAAATTAGAAGGAGATGCAGAATTCCTTAATGCTGTATTGAGAATAGCTTTTTTCATGATTCAAAATTCGAAAAATGAAAAATTTAAATTACCAGTGAATGCCCTTAAGGCCCTGGAAAAATTTTATTGCGAAAAATACGATCCATTTTCCGAGAAATACAGAAATGTAAATTACAGAAATGCAAATGCAAGACGCAAATGTAATCTGATTGCAGACGGAGTATTAAATAAAACTAAGCTTATATATCTTGGACTTTGGGACAATGATGATACAGTTTATCATTATGCCCCAAAAGGTATCCAGGAAAGAATGTTTGCAACTGAATTGATTTTTATGCAAAAATTTGGAATGATAAATAATTCAGATGCAGAAAAAAAATATGAAAAATTAAAACAAGCATTTCCTAATAGTATTTTTCTGCCTGTTATTGAAAGTTCTTTTGATAAAGATATTAGTAAAATACCCCAATTTGCATTTGGCACCTACAATACAACATCAAAAAAATTTGATTATATAGGTAAAGATTCACTTACCACATTTCCGTCATTTATTAAAAAACATTTCCCGAATAAATCTGTACTGATTGACATGTGGGCAACTTACTGCTCACCATGCAAAACAGAGTTTGCTTACGCAAAGGACGTTCAAACATTTCTTAAAAACCATGGAATAGATTTGCTCTATTTCTCAATAGATAACAAGAATAATGCATCGGGTTGGATAAATGACATAGGTAATTTTAGTCTTAATGGGTATCATTATTTTGCTACTGATTTTGTTAGTGATTACCTCAGAAGCTACCTGGGCCAAACATTATCAATACCTCATTATCTACTTTTTAATAAAAGAGGGGAATTGGTTGATGGTGATTTACCAAGGCCTTCAGAAAAAGGAATATTTTATTCGACTATACTCGATAAATTAAAAAAGTAGTTACTTCTTTTTTTGTAGTTCTTAATAACGACACAATATGATTCTTGTGTCGTTATTAAAAACTAAACAAGTTATGAGGATTCCTCTTTAACACTTGTAACTGAATTTTTTTCAGGGCAATTATTGTCGCAATTTAAATCAGGGATTCTCCCTTAGATTCTACTCTAAATATGGAAGCTAAAAATCTTTCGTCAAATCCCATTAAAAATTGAAAAGCCCTTAGAGGGAATAAAGAATTAGAAAGCAAAAATAATTTTTACAATGCGAAATCAAACGAAAGACTATGGTCATAAACTTGTAAGTCATTTAATGGAAATAAAAGGTAATGCAATATCCAAAAAGATATTTAAAGAGCATTAGATGGTTGGCATTTGGCAGATAAAAAAATATTAACTTTTTATCCTATAATGGAGTATTCAAAAGATAATACTTAGTCGAATTTGGATAAGAAATTGATTGAAACATTCAGATGATATTTACAAAATCATTTTAGTAAAATGGCTTTCTGATAAGTTTCTAATAAATGAATTTTTTAAAAAATATTATTTCTTAACCTTCAGCTATTATTTCTTATTAATAATAACAAAACCTAATTGATTTGAAATTTATCCAAACTCTTTCTATAAATAATGGCCCTTTTAACAATAGCTTTGGTTGGGCAGCCCCCGAATATCATTTGATGAGTTGGGCTTTAAGTTGTTTGCAATTGCAAAAAATATATCAACGGGTAGAACTCTATTCAAACAGTAATGCTGCAAAAATATTAATAGATACCCTTGAACTTCCATACCATAAAGTAAATGTAACCCATGATAACATTAACTCTGCACATGAAAACCTTTGGGCCCTGCCAAAACTATTTACCTATTCATTACAGAAAGAACCTTTTCTTCATATTGATGGAGATGTATTCTTGTTTAGCAGGCTTCCTGAAGTTTTATTAAGTAGCGGATTAATTGCCCAAAATGTTGAAGAAGCAACTAATTACTATGCTCAAACACAAAAGGAATTAATGGCTCATTTTAATTACTTCCCTAATTGTGTTGAAAATGATTTTAAAAATGATATACCGATCAAAGCAGTTAATGCGGGTATTTTGGGAGGAAATAATATTGATTTTATAAAAGAATATACAGATTTAGCTTTCAGGTATATTAATAAAAATGTTCAGCATTTTTCCAACATTAATGTGGATCGTTTTAATGTTTTTTTTGAGCAGCATTTATTTTACAGCCTTGCAAAAGAAAAGAATATTCCCATCGAAGTTCTGATACACCTTACGATCAAAGATAACCAGTACATGCATCTGGGCGATATTCATGAAGCGCCTTGTAAGAGAAGCTATCTTCATTTTTTAGGTCAATACAAAAAGGATGAATTTACATGCCGGTTTATGGCCGCTAAATTAAGACAACTATATCCGGAATATTACTACAGAATTATATCTCTTTTTAAAAGTAAAGGTACTCCAATCTCCTCCAATTTATACATTGATGAAAAGTTTGTGACAATAAGTGATTACATAGATTTTTCAGGAAAAGCAAAGAAACGCTTTATTGATTGTTCAATTGTTGAAAATGAAAAAAAATCAAATTTTATTGTAGTTGGAGAAGAGAAAATAAAGACTCTTGTGCTCTTGAAAAATATCATTAATGAAATAAAAGAATATAATGATTTTTCAAAAATCGAAATTGAGAATGATTTTAATTGCTTTTCTAAAAATTTACTGAAGTTATTAAGACATCGCAGTTTAAATGAAGAATATATTTATGGGAGAGATTTGTCGGCAGTAAATTGGTATTGTGAACTCTTTGGCAATGAATCAGAAATAGAAAATAAAATTATAAGTAAATGTGATGAAACAAACATAATTACTTCAACCTTTAATTGGGCCGGATTGTGGAATAAGTATACCCGTGTTGGAGTTAAATATTATGAAGAACTGGAACTCAACCCCGATGAGTTTTGCAATATGGTGGTGCCAGAAATATTTGGAGATGGATTTTCATTACAGGATATAGATGAAATGGAGAAAATTATTTTAGACCATTTAACATGCCCATTATCTATCAATACGTTATTTGAGATAATGTTAGATTATGTGGAAGACGATATTATTAAGAATCATTTAGGAGAATACAAGGAATTAGTAATTGTAATGCTCAAACAATTGGTTTTAAAAAAAGCAATTAAGCCATTCAAAAATATTTCAAATCAAAGTGATTAAATCTTTCCCTCTTTATAAACAACTTGATGCAATGGATTGCGGCCCCACCTGCCTGCGCATGGTGGCAAAGTATTATGGCCGTTCTATATCGTTGGATCATCTTCGCAATAAATCGCAATATGGAAAACAAGGTGTGTCTATGCTCAGCCTGGCAGATGCTGCAGAGAGCATAGGGTTAAAATCCGTTGGAGCAAAAATTTCTTTTGAACAATTGGTGAATGATGCACCATTGCCGGCAATTTTACATTGGGATCAATATCACTTTGTGGTACTAACTCCTACCTCCACTAAAAATAAATTAATCATAGCCGATCCTGCAAAAGGAATGATCAAACTGAATAAAGAAGAATTTATTAATCGTTGGGTGTCCACAAATGACAATGGAGCCGACAAAGGAATTAGTTTGTTGCTGGAAAGCACCCCATTATTTCAACAAATGGATTTTTCTGATGATCCGGAAATGGAGAAAAGAAAGATCGGATGGGATTTTTTATTGGGTTATTTAAAAGATCACAAAGCCTATTTTTTTCAAATATTGCTTGGCGTAATTATCGGCAGCGCCATACAACTTGTGTTCCCTTATCTTACCCAAAGTATTGTAGATACAGGCATCAATACGCAAAACCTTAATTTTATAGAAATTGTTTTGGCGGCTCAATTGATGTTGTTATTTTCTCAAACTGTGGTGGAGTTTATCCGCAGCCGTATCCTGCTGCACATCAGCATACGAATTAATATTTCATTGCTTTCCGGCTTTTGGTCTAAACTGCTAAAATTGCCCATTCAGTTTTTTGACAGCAAACATCCTGGCGACATTATTCAGCGCATTGGCGACCATCAACGCATTGAGAGTTTTTTAACAGGGACTGCCCTGAATACTTTCTTCTCGATGTTTACCCTTGTCATTTTTTCTTTTGTTTTATGGAGTTATAATCTCACAGTATTTACCATTTTTATTGTTGGAAGTATTTTATACCTGCTTTGGATACGATTTTTCCTGAAGTATCGTCGTAAATTAGATTATCAAAGATTTGCCATTGCTTCCCGCGAAAATAATGCCACCATGCAATTGGTGTATGGCATGCAGGAAATAAAATTGAACAATGCAGAAAATACCTATCGCTGGGCATGGGAAGGTTTGCAGGCAGGCCTGTTTAAACTCAACTTTAAAAATTTATCACTTACCCAATATCAACAGATAGGTGCATTCTTTATCAACCAGGGCAAAAATATTTTCATCACTTTTATTGTTGCAAAACTGGTAATTGAGGGACAACTTACACTCGGTATGATGCTTGCTATCCAATATATTATCGGCCAACTAAACAGCCCAATCGATCAGTTAATAGGATTTACACAGGAAGCTCAGTATGCTAAAATTTCTTTAGAACGTTTAAATGATATTCATGCATTGGAAGATGAAGAACCGGTGTATAAAGAGTTTAATCATTTTTTACCCGAAGATCATACCATTTTAATAAAAGATCTTTCCTTCAGGTACCAGGGTGCAGGCAATGAACCGGTGCTTAAAAATATCAATCTTAAAATTCCAGCCGGTAAAGTAACGGCCATTGTAGGCATGAGCGGAAGTGGAAAAACTACATTGATAAAATTGTTACTGAGATTTTACGAAAGCTACAAAGGAGATATTTACATGGGCGCAGCAAACTTCAAAACTATAAGCCCAAAGTACTGGCGTAGTGTATGTGGCGCTGTGATGCAGGATAACTTTATTTTTAATGGCAACATTCGCAAAAACATTACTGTTACTGATGATAAAACAGACAACGAGCGACTGCTAAACGCCTGTAGAACTGCTAACATTCTTTCTTTCATCGAGTCATTGCCATTGGGATTTTATACGAAACTGGGAGCCGAAGGGAATGGAATAAGCGGGGGACAAAAACAAAGACTATCCATTGCAAGAGCAGTTTACAAAAATCCTGAATTCATTTTTTTTGATGAAGCTACCAATTCATTAGACGCCCACAATGAAAAGGTAATATTGGAAAATCTGCAGGAATTTTTTAAAAACCGAACCGTAATTATTGTGGCCCATCGCCTGAGCACGGTAAAAAATGCGGACAAAATCGTAATGATGGATAACGGAGAAATCGTTGAAGAAGGTACACATACAGAGCTTACTTTACTGAAAGGTAAATATTATGAGCTGGTAAAAAATCAATTGGAATTAGGGAATTGAGGCGCCCAACTCCTCTTCATCCCGATCACTATCGGAAGATAGAGAAAAGCCGTATAAAAAAATAATGGTAACATGGAAACTGAAAAATCAATGGTAACAGATAATCTTAAGTCCCCTTCAGGAGATTTAGGGGTAAATACTTTTGCAGAACACGGAAACGAAATAGAAGAAATTATTTCTAATAAACCGCCTTATATAGTACGTTGGGGTACGGTTTATTTTTTTTTATTGTTGTTAATGCTTGGGCTAATAAGCTGGTTTATAAAATATCCGGATATAGTTATAGCAAGCGCTGCATTAAACAGCGTGAATGCCCCACAGGAGGTGATTACCAGAACGGACGGTAAACTGACTCAAATTTTAATAAAAGAAAATGAAAAAGTAAATAAAGGCGAAATATTGGGCTATATGGAAAGTATAGCCAATCCTCAATCGGTAAGGGAGCTAAGCCAACGGATAGATTCAATCAACGATCTTATCAGCCAAAACCATACGGATGAAATTGTCCATTTTTTCCCTTCAAACTCCTCCCAAGGAGGAGGAAGGGTGGAGGAATTAGGAGAACTACAGGATTCTTATCAAACTTTTATTCAGGCATTCATCACTTTCAGGGATTTCATCAGCAATGGTTTTTACTTAAAAAAGAAAAAAATGCTGGCTATTGATATGCTAAATTTACAAAAGCTGCACGCGATTTTACTGAATCAAAAATCGTTAATGCAACAAGACCTCGCATTAAGCGATGAAACTTTTTCAGCTAATAAAACACTTGCAAATCAAAAAGTAATTTCTGCTTTCGATTTTCGCGATGAAGAGAGTAAACTCATAGGGAAGCAATTGTCACTGCCACAAATCAACGCTTCAATAGTTGCCAATGAAGGCAATCAAAACGATAAGCTGCAAGAAATAGCTGAATTAGAAAATCAAATTGTTGCTGAGAAAAATACTTTTGTGCAGGCTTTACAAACGATTAAAAGCCAGATACAGGCGTGGGAGTATAAGTATGTATTAATAGCTCCTGTTTCGGGAATAATTTCTTTCACGGGCTTCTTCCAGGAAAATCAGGAAATGAAAGCAGGGCAATTATTGTTTTATGTACAGCCTGAGAATACTTCTTATTATGTAGAAACCCTGATCCCTCAATATAATTCCGGTAAAGTAAAAAAAGGTCAAAAGGTTTTATTAAAATTTCAGGCATATCCTTTTGAACAGTTCGGAGCGGTTTTAGGGAAAATTGATTATATAAAAACCGTGCCTGCAGATAGCGGTTATCTGGCAAAAATAATTTTGCCGCAAGGCCTCATTACCAATTATAAAAGGCGTTTACAATATCGCAATGGAATGATTGCAGAAGCGGATATTATCACTCAGGATATGCGTTTGATGGATAGGTTATATAACAATGCAAAAAAACAGTATGAAAGGTAGATACATTTTAAAGCTATTATAATCCAGAGGATAAAACCGGTGAGTTTTTTAAGCTGAATCATTCGCTGTAATGACGTTAATGGGGGATTGTCACGTTGCCGATTGTCCTCCATTAAAGCGAAAAGCATCCTGAACAGTTCCCCGCAATGACGTGTTAAGTTATCACTACAGTTATCGGGGTTTCCGTCAGGTTCTTTTGCAAAATGATAATTTAATAACAGGAAAGCTCTCCGAGACACTTTGCAATTGATATACATAAATCAGCCCTTTTAAGACTAAAATAATTTACGGTTTTACCCCCTGAGCAATAAATACAGATAGTTTAATGATTTTTTGCAAATTCCTAAAATGTCTTTACATTTGATTATCTTAATAACTAAGATACTTTTTAATAAAGATTAAATTAAATAAAAGTGGAAAATTTGAAAGACAAAAAAGGGGCATTCGCCCCCGTCATTACACTGATGCTTATGGCGCCATTGCTTACTGAAATATTACCAGGTGCAACCCGCTTCAGTTCGATATTCGTTCTACCTATCGAAATGACTGTGTGGGGTGGCGGGGTATTACTTATTCGTTACGCAGTAAGACGCTGGAAATTGGGATGGCTCAGCATGCTGCTCATGGCTGTTGGGTTGGCAATAGCGGAAGAATGCCTTATTCAGCAAACCTCGCTTGCGCCAATGGTTATAAAACTTAAGGGCGAAACTTATGCACGGGCATTCGGGGTTAATTATGTATATTTTTTGTGGGCGATTATTTATGAACCTGCATTTGTAGTTTTTCTTTCTGTTTATTTGGTTGAGCTTATTTTTCCTGACCGAAAAGATAGTATGTGGATAAGCAGGGGAGGGATGTTTGCCGTTATCCCGCTTTTTTTGATTGGCAGTTTCCTGGCCTGGTTTACCTGGACACAAATTGCCAGGGTAAAAGTATTTCATTTACAGGCATATAATCCCCCGTTAATCCAAATTATTATAGCTCTTGCAGCTATTTGTATTTTGATTTTTATTGCAACAAGAACTTTAAAAAATAAACAGATTAACCAATCCACTTCAATAAAGCCCCTATCGTCTTTAATAATGGGAATATCAGGGGCCATCTGGGCTATTCTATTATATGGTATTGTGCTTTTAGGTTTTGGTATCGCACCGCATTTTCCTCCGCTTGTGGCCATTGCAGGTGGTGTAATCCTGTTAGCAGCGTTACCGATTGCTATTTTGCCGCGCTTTACAGCCAGCCCTTTTTGGACTGTCATCCATCAATATGGCTTAGTTTGCGGAACGATAATTGGTTCTATGCTTGCCGGGCAGATTGGCTTTATAGATACTACAGGCCCGGATTTATATTTTAAAATTATTACTAACCTAATTGCTATAATATTGCTGGTAATTCTGGGATTCAAAGTGAAAGGAAGGGCGAAGGCTAGTTAGATTTTTCTCTTTAATTGCCATCATAATCAATTTAAATTCCGATATATGCCATCTCAAAATGAAATCCCCACCGAAGTGTATGATTTAATGTGGGAGATACGCAAATTCACCCGTTCTACATTAATGCTGCAGCAAATAATTGCTGAAAAGGCAGGGCTATACGTTACTGATGCGGAATGTATTGATTTTTTAATGGAGATGGGTCCTTCCACTGCCGGGGATTTAGCGAAGGCAACCAGGCTTACTACGGGAGCAATTACGAATGTGATTGACCGCCTTGAACGTGCAGGTTTTGTCAAGCGCAGCCATGACCCGAAAGACAGGCGTAAAGTGGTTGTATCCTATATCCCTAAGAAGAAAACGGGTATGGATGTGCATTATGCGTCACTTGCAATGTCAGTGCGGCAAAGTTTATCCGCTTATTCAAAAAAGGATCTTGATTTATTGATAAAACATACTAGTGAACTCACTAAAATTTACCAGGCGCAGGTAAAAGAATTGGGAAGTTATAAAAAGAATTCAAAGTAATGGTGAAGGAAAGCTTCTTGCAGGATTCACTATTCTTTTTTCTAAGAAGCTGTTTTATTAATGACTCTATATATTATAAAGTTTTCTTTTGCTACCTATACTTTAAAAAATTGTTACTCTCATCTGCATCCATAAAAATACCTGAAATCAATTGAGCTGATTCTATTGGCTTTCCGGTCTTAACGTCAATGGTTACCTGCTTTTTATCCATGGCCCATATCGCAGGAGACTGATGAATGGTTTGTTTACTGCCGTCTTTAAAATTTAATTGCAGATCTACAGGAACCGGAAATCCGCCTATATTTTGAATAGCTACCTGGCATCCGCCTTTTGTTTCATGGATATAATCAATCGCGACATCTATGTAATTATGACTAAAGAACCATGCGTTCCAGAACCAGTTAAGGTTTTCGCCGGAGACAGTATTGAAAGTATAGAAAAAATCCCAGGGAACCGGGTGCCTGCCATGCCAGTGATCCATAAAAGTATGGAGGCACTTCCGGAACAAATCATCTCCCAGCATATCTTTCAGCGCCAGGTAACCTAAAGATGGCTTGCCATAATTGTTACTCCCAAATCCCCGCTGGGAAAGGCTATAGCCGGGAGTTATTATCGGGAGATCTTCATCTGCATCTCCATCATGTATCCAGTTTGCCACTCTGAATTTTTTATAAAATTCATCTGCAGAATCTTTCGGCATCACAGAACGGTTGAATAATAATTCAAAGGTGGTTGCCCATCCTTCATCCATAAACCCAAAACGCGCCTCATTAGTGCCCATATAAAACGGGAACCATGTATGTGAAATTTCATGCGCCGCCACCAGGCGTGAAAAAGTGAAATCAGGATAGGATTCATCATTGGCCATCATCGGGTATTCCATTCCTGCATATCCCTGAAAAACGGTCATTTTAGGATAGGGGTAGGCAACGCCGGGCCATTTGCCAGATAAAAAACGCAGCGCACTTTGTCCGAAAGAAACCATCTGGTGATAATCTCCGGCGGTATCGTTATAAGCTGCCTGGATACTTGCCCGACGATTGATTTTTTCATCTACTATTACACTCGATGCGTCCCACACATAATGGTCACTCAATCCCAGGGCCATGTCTGAAATATCATTAAAGGCAAATGTCCAGGTATTCATACCATTTTGTTTGGTGATATTTTTTGAAGCAAGATCAGCAGCCGTTACAATATGTATTACATCGTCTGTTTTCATAGATTCGTTCAAACGCTGTAAATAAGCGGGTTGCAGCACTTCATTACCATTGAGCAAATTTCCAGTAGCCCAAACAATATAGTTCTCCGGTACTTTTACGTGGAGCACATAATCATTAAAATCATTGTAAAAATTAAATATATCTGTATGATCATAAGTATCCCATCCGTTATAATCGTCGTAAACGGCTACTCTCGGGTAGAAGTAAGCGAGAAAATAAGTGGTAGCATCTATCATTCCTTCTCTTTTGCTTTTCAGGGAGATCTCGTAGTGCCAGCCGAAACCTACTTTTACTGAATCATGCGGCAATAAAGGTTTTGTCAAACGCGCAAATTGAATGGTTGGTGAATTATCTTTGTTATGCCATTGCTCTTTCTCGCCATCTATAGCAAATGAATCTACATGTACTCCGTCCGTTAGAAAATCCGCAGGAGCGGTACCTAACCTTGGTGCTCCGGGCTTATGTATGTTTTGTATGAATTTGAAAACCAATTCGTGTAAAGTATCGGGGCTGTTATTTATATAAGTGATTTGCTCGGTGCCTTTTATATTCCTGTTGGGAGGTAAGGCAGTCATTGTAATTGTATAATGCGCGGTATTTTGCCAATATTTTATTCCAGGCCATCCGTCATTGGACCTTGTCGTATTTTTATAAGCTTTTTTTATGTTGCGCGGCCAATAAAGAGTTTGAGCGCTTAAGTTAAACGCAAAGGCTATGAAGATTAATAAGAGAAAAATTCGTTTCATATTTTTTTTTTAATTTTTTAAAATTGTAATTACAACAAAGTGAATCGCATTCATGTGAGCACTCTTACTCAACCTCAAAAATTAATTTTTTAAAATGAAATTCGTTATCAATACTTTTCATTGCATTTTATGAATTAAAAAACTATTTGCCATTTGATTTTTATTTTATTAAAATGTTTGAAAGAAAATACGTAAAAATATCTGCTACAAAAAACAGAAATCGGGCAAATTCATTTGTTTACTGACCTGCTGGCTTTTTAATTTTCTTTTGGCTTAAATCCTTCTTTCAAAGTAACTGTCCTGTTAAAAACAAGCGCTCCGGGTTTGGAATCTTTATCAATACAGAAATATCCATTGCGTATAAATTGAAAGTGGGCACCGGTTTCAGCATGTTGAAGATGTGGTTCGATAAATGCATTTTTAATAATGTGCAGCGAATCCGGATTCATGTATTCTTTAAAGTCTCCTTCTTCGGCAGACGGGTTTTCTACCTTGAACAATCGTTCGTACAATCTTACTTCTGCAGTAGCAGCGTCCCTCGCATTGAGCCAGTGCATGGTCCCTTTTACTTTTAAAGTACTCGTATCATGATGACTTTTACTTTCAGGAATATAAGTGCAATGGATCTCTGTTATATTTCCGGTATCATCTTTTTTGAAACTTTCGCAGCGGATAATGTAAGCGCTTTTTAAACGCACCATTTGGCCTGGTGCCAGGCGGAACCATTTCTTTACAGGCACTTCCATAAAATCTTCTTTCTCTATCCACAGTTCTTTTGAGAAGGTGATGGTTCTTACATTTTCAGGATCATTGGGAAGATTTTCTGTTGTTAATTCTTCTGCTTTATTTTCTTCATAATTATCTATTATAAGTTTTACCGGGTTCAAAACGGCCATCACCCGATTAGCAGTTTCGTTTAATTCTTCCCTGATACAAAATTCCAGGAGACTGATGTCAATCATGTTGTCTCTTTTGGCAACACCTATTTTTTCGCAAAAGGTGCGGATACTGGAAGACGTATAACCTTTTCTTCTGAAACCAGAGAGAGTAGGCATACGCGGGTCGTCCCATCCGGAAACAAAACCTTCATTTACGAGTTGCAATAATCTTCGTTTACTCATGACCGTATAAGTCATGTTGAGCCGCGCAAATTCATATTGGCGCGAAGGGAAGATTTCCAATTTCTCAATAAACCAATTGTACAGCTCACGATGAGATACGAATTCCAGGGTACAGATGCTATGAGTAACATTTTCAATGCTGTCGCTTTGCCCGTGGGCAAAATCGTACATCGGATAAATACACCATTTATCTCCTGTGCGATGATGATGCGCATGTTTAATGCGGTACATGATCGGATCGCGCATCAGCATATTGATATGAGACATATCAATTTTTGCGCGCAATACTTTTTCACCATCTTTATATTTTCCGTTTTTCATTTCTTCAAAAAGACGGAGGTTTTCTTCCACATTTCTGTTGCGGTATTCATTCTCTTTTCCAGGTTCGGTAGGCGTTCCTTTTTCTGCGGCAATTTTTTCAGAACTGCTGTCGTCCACATAAGCGAGTTCTTTATTGATCAGCTTTACAGCGAATGAATATAATTGATCAAAATAATCACTTGCGTAAAATTCACTGATCCATTTGAAGCCGAGCCATTTAATATCTTCTTTAATGCTGTCCACATATTCAGTATCTTCAGTTACAGGATTGGTATCATCAAAGCGCAGGTTGGTAGCGCCATTGTATTTCTCAGCCAATCCAAAATTCAGGCAAATACTTTTTGCATGGCCAATGTGCAGATAGCCATTCGGCTCTGGCGGAAAGCGCGTTAATATACTATTGTATTTCCTTTTACTAAGATCTTCTTCAATTATTTCTTCTATAAAATTGAGGCTTTTTCCCTCTCCGGCCTCTTTGGAACTCTCTGATTCAGAAGATTCGTTATTACTATTTATATTTCCTGACATTTTTTAATTTTTTTTATTCGTAAATCATCAACGTTCAACCTTAAATTTTTTTTCTGCAACAAAAAAATGAAAATTCTGATTATTTATTTATTTACTGCCAATACATTTTTAGATTTTTACATTCAATCAATCGTCCAGGCTGTGGAAGAAAGCGTCACAACTGGTGTAATCCTGAACCATCCACTTTCAGCCATAGCACCTGTGTCCTAATGAGCAGATTGCCACGTCGCTATTTAGAATTATGTAAACTGATTAAAACCAGCATAGCTCCTCGCAATGACGTACACAATGGGCTTTAGACCATCAACTTTCACTCCATACTCTCCGCAATCAATTCCGCCAGATCTATCACCTTTACATTCTCTTCCTGCCCGTTAGATTTTACTCCATCGGTTAGCATTGTCATACAGAAAGGACAATTAGATGCAATGATCTTTGCCCCCGTTTCTATAGCTTCACTTGTTCTTTCTTCATTGATTCTGCGCTTGCCCTTTTCTTCTTCCTTAAATACCTGTGCGCCACCCGCTCCACAGCATAAACCATTGCTGCGGGAGCGTTTCATCTCTTCTAATTCCACATCCAATGCTTCCAGTACTTTGCGTGGTGCCTCATAAATATTGTTGGCACGGCCAAGATAACAGCTATCGTGATATGTGATTTTTTTTCCTTTGAAACTCCCATTCTCTTTCATCTTTATTTTTCCTTCATCAATGAGCTGTTGTAAAAAGACTGTGTGATGAATTACTTCATAGTTTCCGCCTATGGCCGGGTATTCGTTTTTTAAAATATTAAAGCAATGAGGACACGTCGTTACTATTTTTTTTATCTCATATCCATTCAATAATTGTATATTCTGATAAGCCATCATTTGAAAAAGAAATTCATTACCTGCACGCCTTGCAGGGTCTCCGTTACAAATTTCCTCTTTACCAAGAATAGCGTAGTTGACTCCTATTTTATTTAAGATGGTTGCGAATGCTTTTGTTATTTTTTGAGCACGCTGGTCGAAACTGCCGGCGCAGCCTACAAAAAATAATATTTCCGGCGATTTGCCCTCTGTCTTTAATTCAGCCACGGTGGGTATATGCATGATCCCTAAATTTTGGCCGCTAAAATACAACAAACAATTTTTACAGGATGCTATGGGTTCGCCTGTTTAAACTTATTTTTGCAAACTCCAAAAAGAAGGAATGAATTTGATCAGTAAAATAAAAAACTGGGAACAATGGCCTTTCAAAATTTTATATGCACCGATAGTTCCAGTGTGGCTTTGGTACATGGTGCGTTCGCGTGCAGTATGGTTTTTTACACCAAGTAACCCTAAACTTACTTTCGGCGGTATGGAAGGCGAGCCTAAAAAAGAGATGCATGTTCTGTTGCCTGTAGATCTTTGCCCTGACTATTTCAATGTGACACCTTCCAATACTTTTTTGGAAATAAATAAGATGCTTTCAGCGAGCGGCATTCAATACCCCTTAATAGTTAAACCTGAAGTAGGCGGCCAGGGTATTTTGTTCAGGAAAATTGAAAACGAAGAACAGTTAAAAGAATATCATTCAAAAATTCCTGTTGAATATTTTATCCAGGAATTTATTAATTATCCTGTAGAAGTAAGTCTTTTTTATTACCGCTATCCTTTTGAGAAAAAAGGAACCATCACCGGATTTTTGCAAAAGGTTCCGATGCGTGTAACGGGAGATGGCGTGCATACATTACAGGAGTTACTACTGATGAATTCAAAAATAAAAAAAAGAATGGCTGAAATTAAATTGAAGCATGGTCAAAATTTCAATAAAATAATTCCTTCAGGAGATCCTTATATCTTGAGTTATGCCGCCAATCACAACAGGGGAGCGCAATTTATTGATTTGAGCAAAGAAATAAATGATGGACTGGTAAACCTGCTTGATGAAATAAGCCTTGGAATCAATGATTTCTTTTATGGCCGCTATGACATTATGTGCAATTCTGTTGAAGAGTTGAAACAGGGGGAAAATTTTATAATCCTTGAATACAACGGATGCGGTGCAGAGCCGAATCATTTTTATGATACCGGTTATACTTTGACGGGCGCATGGAGAGAAATTTTAAAACACTGGAAGGTCTTGTTTGAGATCAGCAAATACAATCACAAGCACGGCGTTGATTACTGGCCTTTTTTGAAAGGGCTTCGTTTTAGAACAGAAACAAAAAAACATTATAAAAAAATTAATAAAGCAGATAAAGAAATCTCCTGAAAATTGAACACCTTGCCAAATAAAAATTTTATGATGATATTGAAAAACATTTTTGTCTGTTTACTTTTTATTTCTACTAATATTGTTGCGCAAAGTTATAATCCAATTGATAAGGGAAGTAAAGTACATTTTGTAATTAAAAATTTTGGAATCAATACCGGTGGAGATTTTTCCGCTCTTAAGGGTGAGATTCATTTTTTACCTGATAGCCCTGAATCATGTAAGTTTGATGTAACAGTTGCTTCTTCTACTGTTGATACAGATAACGGTATGAGAGATAAAAATTTGGATAGCGATGAATATTTTGATGCTGCAAAATTTCCGGTGATACAATTAGTTTCCACCAGGATTGCCAAAACCAATAAAACTGACGATGGATTTTATTATTTTACTGGTAATCTTACTATCAAAGGGGTCACTAAAACTATTTCTTTTCCTTTCCAGGCAAAGAAGATAAATGATGATTATTTATTTACCGGCAATTTTGAAATAGACCGTACCGTTTTTAACGTGGGTGAAAAAAATATTGTATTGAGCAATTATGTAGCTGTTTCCTTATCAATATTGGCAAAAAAGAGCTAACCAAAAGAATTTAACAATTCATGGGATTAGTAAAAATTTTTTTCTGGGGAATGATCGTGAGTTTCTTAGGCTCCTTGCCTTTGGGCACCTTAAATGTGGCGGCCATGCAGATCAGTGTACAGGAAAATATTAAGAACGCAATTTATTTTTCTCTCGGCTCTTTATTGGTTGAAATGATCTATGTGCGTATTTCTTTGGTGGGGATCAATTGGATCCGAAAGCAAAAAAAATTATTCCGCTGGATGGAATGGATCACATTAGGAATTGTACTCGCTCTTGCGGTAGGAAGTTTTGTTGCAGCCATGCAGCCGCATCATGCAAAAAATGTAATGCTTGATAATAATATCAATCGTTTTCTTCTGGGTGTTATGTTGAGCGCTATCAGCCCGATGCAAATTCCTTTTTGGTTTGGATGGAGTACGGTACTTTTTACAAAAAATATTTTGCTCCCTAAAAATTCTTATTATAATTTTTACATTGTAGGAATTGGTTTAGGAACTCTTTTTGGAAATTGTGTTTTTATTTTTGGAGGAAAATGGATCGTACAAAAATTAAATGGCAATCAAAGCCTGATGAACTGGATCATTGGTGGCATTTTCACGGTTACCGCTTTGATATTTTTGATAAAAATATTAATGCACAAAGATGCGGCGAAGAAGCTGGAAGATGCAGTCCCGCTGCATTAGAAGAGGAGTAGGTTAAATTGCCTGTGTTCTTTCTATACTTCTGACATTGGGGAAATTCTTTAAAAATTATTTTCAGTAAACGAATAAATATTCTGAATTCTTCTTTTCCTGTCAGGATGACCTCAGATTTGCTTTCAACTTTTGATATTAACTTAGTTCTTTCACATCGTAATTTTTGCTTTTGTCACTTCCACATTAGTTGTGATTTGCTTTCAACTTTTGATATTAACTTAGTTCTTTCACATCAAGTAAACCTTAGTCCTCGTACAATTGAGGGTTGTGATTTGCTTTCAACTTTTGATATTAACTTAGTTCTTTCACATCATATACCAGGCAACTTCAATGCCCTCAATCGTTGTGATTTGCTTTCAACTTTTGATATTAACTTAGTTCTTTCACATCTGTTTCATTAGAATATTTACATCCTAACCTGTTGTGATTTGCTTTCAACTTTTGATATTAACTTAGTTCTTTCACATCTTACTTAATGGATTAGCTAATTTAAAAGACGTTGTGATTTGCTTTCAACTTTTGATATTAACTTAGTTCTTTCACATCTTGATATGTTCAACCAGAATGCCATGTCTAGTTGTGATTTGCTTTCAACTTTTGATATTAACTTAGTTCTTTCACATCATCCTTTCCGTTTACCTCCCAGGTATCATTGTTGTGATTTGCTTTCAACTTTTGATATTAACTTAGTTCTTTCACATCCGGCATTTTGATCTGAAATGTAACCTGTATGTTGTGATTTGCTTTCAACTTTTGATATTAACTTAGTTCTTTCACATCCAGGATCAATCATTGCCCAACCTGCGGAGCGTTGTGATTTGCTTTCAACTTTTGATATTAACTTAGTTCTTTCACATCAATGTCAAATAGACAAGTAGTTGATAACATGTTGTGATTTGCTTTCAACTTTTGATATTAACTTAGTTCTTTCACATCACGATCCAAATAGCGGTCCTATTGTTGGTAGTTGTGATTTGCTTTCAACTTTTGATATTAACTTAGTTCTTTCACATCATATCTACTACTGGTGTGTGTAATATGTATGTTGTGATTTGCTTTCAACTTTTGATATTAACTTAGTTCTTTCACATCGTCAGGGCTTTATGCAGGCGGGGCAATAGCGGTTGTGATTTGCTTTCAACTTTTGATATTAACTTAGTTCTTTCACATCGGTGTATCAGACGTTCTCTTTTTGATAAGAGTTGTGATTTGCTTTCAACTTTTGATATTAACTTAGTTCTTTCACATCAACACAACCTCTGGTTCGTCGGGATCCATAGTTGTGATTTGCTTTCAACTTTTGATATTAACTTAGTTCTTTCACATCATAGGAAATGATGACTGGGCAGAAGGAATGGTTGTGATTTGCTTTCAACTTTTGATATTAACTTAGTTCTTTCACATCGTACTTTAATCCTTCCGTCGATAGTTTACGTTGTGATTTGCTTTCAACTTTTGATATTAACTTAGTTCTTTCACATCAATACTAACGGGGGGACTTCAATACAAGCGTTGTGATTTGCTTTCAACTTTTGATATTAACTTAGTTCTTTCACATCTCCGGCGTTGTAATTAGTGTCGGATTATTTGTTGTGATTTGCTTTCAACTTTTGATATTAACTTAGTTCTTTCACATCAAATATGATACTGGAAGCTTATAAGAAATTGTTGTGATTTGCTTTCAACTTTTGATATTAACTTAGTTCTTTCACATCCCCGGACTTGATACAGGGGATGATGCATGTGTTGTGATTTGCTTTCAACTTTTGATATTAACTTAGTTCTTTCACATCTGGTAAAGGAAATTACATTGATTGCGACCCGTTGTGATTTGCTTTCAACTTTTGATATTAACTTAGTTCTTTCACATCAATTCAAGTTTCGCGTATGCTTCCGGGTTAGTTGTGATTTGCTTTCAACTTTTGATATTAACTTAGTTCTTTCACATCAATGAATGCACCGATATTCACAAACTCCTGTTGTGATTTGCTTTCAACTTTTGATATTAACTTAGTTCTTTCACATCGGTTGAATGCCAAGTGATATAGGTTCTCTTGTTGTGATTTGCTTTCAACTTTTGATATTAACTTAGTTCTTTCACATCCGGTGCCTGTATGACACAAACGCTCATCCCGTTGTGATTTGCTTTCAACTTTTGATATTAACTTAGTTCTTTCACATCTTCTCATCCTTAATGGCTTGTTGAATGGCTGTTGTGATTTGCTTTCAACTTTTGATATTAACTTAGTTCTTTCACATCGGAAACCGTTATTACAAATGCGCAGTTCACGTTGTGATTTGCTTTCAACTTTTGATATTAACTTAGTTCTTTCACATCTATCCATAATCATATTGCGCGTGGTGCGGGGTTGTGATTTGCTTTCAACTTTTGATATTAACTTAGTTCTTTCACATCTTGAATTATTACGCGAATTAGCGTGGGAGGGTTGTGATTTGCTTTCAACTTTTGATATTAACTTAGTTCTTTCACATCTTGGGGTTGTTAGTTGCCGATAACGGACGGGTTGTGATTTGCTTTCAACTTTTGATATTAACTTAGTTCTTTAACATCAATTTCAATTTTACTTCCTGCCAACTCATAGTTGTGATTTGCTTTCAACTTTTGATATTAACTTAGTTCTTTCACATCCAATCTCTTCTTTGCCATTTGCCTGTGCCAGTTGTGATTTGCTTTCAACTTTTGATATTAACTTAGTTCTTTCACATCAGCATAAGATCGATGAGCAACCTTGCGTACGTTGTGATTTGCTTTCAACTTTTGATATTAACTTAGTTCTTTCACATCTTTATTATTGATATCGTTTTGCCACAATCGTTGTGATTTGCTTTCAACTTTTGATATTAACTTAGTTCTTTCACATCTGTAACATTAAGACTTCCGTTAAATGTATCGTTGTGATTTGCTTTCAACTTTTGATATTAACTTAGTTCTTTCACATCGATTATTGCAAAGGCATCTCTTTCATCCCAGTTGTGATTTGCTTTCAACTTTTGATATTAACTTAGTTCTTTCACATCTTAAGTTTCCAACTGATAATGGTCTAACCCGTTGTGATTTGCTTTCAACTTTTGATATTAACTTAGTTCTTTCACATCTTTATTATAATCTATCCGGTAACGATATTCGTTGTGATTTGCTTTCAACTTTTGATATTAACTTAGTTCTTTCACATCAATAATCATCATATTATCAATATCGCTTATGTTGTGATTTGCTTTCAACTTTTGATATTAACTTAGTTCTTTCACATCTCATTTCTTTAATCTGCTTTTGTCTTTCTTGTTGTGATTTGCTTTCAACTTTTGATATTAACTTAGTTCTTTCACATCACTACTTATTCTTATCATTTCTGTAATTACGTTGTGATTTGCTTTCAACTTTTGATATTAACTTAGTTCTTTCACATCATAATATACATTCCTGTGGATGGAGATACGGTTGTGATTTGCTTTCAACTTTTGATATTAACTTAGTTCTTTCACATCCATTGATTAATATTAGAGTAACAAAAAGAGTTGTGATTTGCTTTCAACTTTTGATATTAACTTAGTTCTTTCACATCATGTAGTAGATAGATATTCGGCCGGTTGCCGTTGTGATTTGCTTTCAACTTTTGATATTAACTTAGTTCTTTCACATCTGTTTCGGTTGGAGCTTATATAGAATACGCGTTGTGATTTGCTTTCAACTTTTGATATTAACTTAGTTCTTTCACATCATCGTTCAATAATGCGGTTGTATCCTTTATGTTGTGATTTGCTTTCAACTTTTGATATTAACTTAGTTCTTTCACATCTTCCCAACACATACAGTGTTCTATTACATTGTTGTGATTTGCTTTCAACTTTTGATATTAACTTAGTTCTTTCACATCAGGTTTGGCTGAAAGCTACGTTAATACAGTGTTTGAACTACTTCAACAGGAATAAAAAAATGAATCAATTTTCATCTTTTATTCCTGTTTTTTGTTTAAAAAAGTTCGAGTTGCTGGGAGGTTTTCGGGCCTTCTATTACTTCATGGCCACGGAAAATTTCCATCATTCCGAATTGTTTATCGGTGATGCTCAATATGCCTACATGGCCTTTTGGAGGTAAAATGGATTTTACTCTTTTTATGTGGACTTCTGTATTTTCTTTGCTGCTGCAATGCCTTATGTACATGCTGAACTGAAACATACTAAAACCATCCGCCATTATTTTTTTCCGGAACTGGGAATAGTTCTTCCTGTCCTTTTTGGTTTCTGTAGGTAAATCAAAATGTACTAAAATCCACATAATGCGGTATGCGTTTAGGCGCTCATACATAATTGTTGAGTTGATGCTTACTTACAACGAATAAGTATTAGAAATTATTTTCATCAACAGTGGAGGCAGGAATATCGGGAATTCCTGATTTCAATTCAAAACCGGATAAAGTATTTTTCTTGAATCCCCTTCAAAGCATTTTGCAAGAGATGCAGTAGTTCGCTGAACGGCGTTCATCATGGGACTTTTCTGGCCGTCAATCATTACATCCATTGCCGGAATTAACAGTAATTCTTTCTTCATTGCAGGAGTCATTTCCAGAAATTTTCCATTGCTTCTTATGATTCCGCAAACCACTTTATCTACGTAGGGCCGATACGGTTCCATAATATCATCGGCAAGGCAATAAGCATTGTACTGGTTGCGGTGAAAAATTCCTAATGTTGGTAAGAGGCCACTCGCTACAAGGTTGCGGGCTACCAATGCGCGTAAAATAGCATAACCGTAATTCAATAAATTATTAGGCGGCGCTCCATATCTTTCTCTTTTAAATTCCAGGAAATCCGGAAAAATGTGTTTCCAGTAATACAGCGCTGCCTTAGCTTCGCAATTGGTACTATCGCCACTCTTTACTACAGGAGCGAGGTTCAGCAGGTATTTATTTTCCACTCTTTCTTCTTTTAAAAGTGTTGCCTGGTTTTCTATTTTAGCGCTTATCGTTTGTTGCCAGAGTTGTTTCTTCAATGGTGCAGAGACCGCTATCTGCGCTTTAAATTTTTGGCTTTGTAAAGTATGTCCGTCTAAGCAAAGCTGCAGCCCTACAGGATGATGTGTATTGTCACAGGTGATTACAGCAGTATTATTCGCCAGCAATTTTGCTAATAATGATTGTGTAATGGTTATTTGCTGGTGATCAAGAATTACTATTCCTATATCTTCAATGGGCACCGTTTTGGTTTCTCCCGAATCCTGCATTTCAACCACCATTTGTTCGTTAGTGGTTTTGAGATAGGAGGGGTTGCCGAAGTATAGAGTGCGCTTGATCATAGCATGATTGATTTAATTCTGAACGCATAATATTTTTGTTTATTATGCTCCGAACTGATGATGTAACTATAGCTTAATCACGATTATTATTGATCATGGCTTTTTGTAAACGCCATCCCTTTGTTTATCAATACTGCCACCTTCGTAAGCGCACACGCCCATTCGGGGTGAGTTTACTACGGGCATAGCGGCGTAGTCGGCAAAATCGGTACAGGTTTTTGCATGTTTCTTCGCACATTTTTTACAAAAAACGCTTTCTTCATCACCTGCACATACGTTGCAGATCTCAGTGGCCGGCTCTTTTTTACAGATATCGCATAATATTTCCAGTGGCTCGTTACGGGATAATAATACAATTTTCTTATCTGCTTTCGCAGGGTATTCATTAGATATTGCCAGTTGCAGTGAGGTGGTACTACCGAAGTCGTACTCATAATCTATTTTCATGCCTTTGTAGAATACTTCTTTTACTTTCCGGATTTTCGGGATCTCACCGTTAGTTTCTTCCATTAGTTTTTCGTATTCTTCTATTTTGCCTTTCATAAGCAGGTTCTCAGTTTCAAAAAAATCCCATGCACCTCTTTTAGGTTTGTTTTTAGGATTGGTAAATGAACTCATGTGTCCGCAACACTCCAGCCATATCCCGCGCAAAAGGTTGTCAACGTTTCCTATGGTGGCTTCACCGTCCACCCACAATGATAAAAAAAAAGGGCTACTTCCCCATTTCGGGTTGGGTTCTACTTTTAGCAGAAAGGATTTGCCAGGCTTATTTTCTTTTGATTTCCCTGCAAGATGTTTTTGTAAGTGCCCGTTTATAGTGGCTTTTGAAAATTTTTCTTTACAATAAAGACATTCGCCTTCAGATATGAGTTGAGTCATTAGGTTGTTTATTTATAATTGAGATTATTTTTTAGATCACATCGTAAATCCAAAAATAAATAAAGAAATCTGTTTTTCAGAAAAATGACAAACAATTCTCCCTGTGTCAGAAAAAGTAGATTATTTATCTTTAATGCCGTTTTATTTCGCCGGTTCCTGCCCCACCATTTGCGGGATCCTGCATCTCAACCACCATTTGTTCATTAGTGGTTTTGAGATATGCGGGGTTGCCGAAGTAAAGGGTGCGCTTGATCATAGTTTAAGAATTAATTAATCCCAATTCCATTGCTTTTTCTTTATCCCAGCATCCATTTGGGAACTCCCAATAAGGAACTACTTTTTTGCCAAGTTTATACGTGAATACTTTTATTATATTTTGTTTCTTACCATCATATTTTATTTCAGTTGTTTCTTCAATAGGCGGGGCTGGGTTATCATCTTTCATTTTAAAAGCAATTGATGATTGAAGTTTTGAAATTTCTTTTTCTTTTAAAGTAATTTCGTTCTTGTGCTCTTTTAAAAGAAGTTCATCAGGTTTTATTTTTCCCTGCAACTCTTTTATCTTTTCTTTATTCTGCTTTTTATCTTCTCTATTTACATCAACATCATCTTTATTATTTGCCTTTTTAAGTTGCTCAATCTCATTCTGGATAGGTTTTAATCTATCAGCTTCACTTAAATATTCTTCGTTTTCCTTCTTTAAATATTCCTGTAGCTCCAATAATTTTATTTTTAAACCATGAGCATCATTTATGTCATCCAATTTTATTGGCTCTGCAATTGAGTGTTTCTCTAAAATGATGTATTCGTTTTTTTCATCAAAGCTTGAAACAATATATAAATTATCAGAAAGTGATTTAATATTATTCCAATCAGGTACTATATCTACTTCGTTTGGAATATAAATTAAATCTTGTTTTGAGAGTGTAAATAAGAATCTATCTCCATTCAGTATTTTTTCTTTCGGAATATTGAATTCGGCTTTTATAAATTCTTTTTCAGGATGTTCTTTTAAGTCTTTAATAAAATTTAAAGCTGTTAAATGGTCAATGAATTTAAAATGTTTTTCTTTTTTAGCCTCATTAGATTCTGTTACAATAACTCTGAATTTACCTTCAGTTGCGACAAAGGTTTTAGGCCTTATTTCTATCAAGGATTCATTGCCTACCCAATTTTCAACAGTTGTTTTTTTAATTACAATTTTTTTATTTTCATTAGTAAACAACGGATGTTTAAGCAGAGTGTTTTCTCTATTAAATTCGTGTTGATAATTTTTTATAAGATTCTTTATCTGCTCAGTTCTCGAATTATCAATTTTCTTTTCCCCCTTTCGGTACTTAATATATTCAATATGATCAATCATTGATTTATTAAATTCAAAAAGTGACAGCCAGTTTCCATCTTTTATCCTTACATCATATAAGGCATTATAATAAATTGGGAAATCAGTGAGATTGTTTACCCATTTTTTTCTTTGTTCTGCTATTTTCCTTTCTTCGCTATCCCTTTCATTTTTATATTTTTTCCACTCTTCTTCCAATTCTTCCATCCAATCCTGCCTGTATTTAAGATGCCTTTGAGTTCGTTTGTCAATTACATCTTTATAAGAAACGCTGCTTATGCTTTTGCTATCCCTTTTAACCGGTATTTCTTTGAGAATTGTTGCGGCTTCGAAATATTCTGATTTGCTCTCTGAAATTTCATGAATCACTTTTGATTTTAAATCATCTAAGTCTTTGACTAAATTATATTTCTCAAACAAATGAAATAATTGTTTTTGAAATTTTTCTTTAAATACTACAGAAGCAATTATTTCAGTAAAAGATTTGTTTGCAGTCTTTCTTTTTTCAAAAATCATTTCAACGATCTCCTCAATTGATATAAGAGTTTTATCATAAATCTTACGTTTGCCAACCAATGTTTCCTGATGTAGCTTTTGTCTTATTGAAATAGACGTGTAATTATTCGCGTCAATCTGTTTGTTCTTTGAAGGACTTATTAATACATTCGAATTTTTATGAGAAATAATTATATTTTGCAAAGCATCTATAACAGCAGGTATAAAATCATTTGTTTGCCAAGGTGTTTTATATTTATTCGAACTATTTCCTTCGCATATTTCTGTTTTCAGAGCAGTATATTTAGCTTTTAATGCATCATCATTATTTATATCAACTGAATTGGCTGCATTCAGATTATTAATGTATTGAATATGCTGTTGCCGGGTACAAGCAACAATAATTGCATCCAAAGCATGATGCCGGTGGTCAAGTCGTTTAGAAAAGTTTGGAAACTCTTTTTCAACTTTTTCTTCATTAGTGTTTTTATCAATGATTGTATTATCATAAATAATATCGTATTCTGGTATAGATTCCATAGTTGTGCCTTTACCCATTGGCGGTTTGAATTTTTCAAAACGTTCTCTTACTAATTCTTGCATTACTTTATCATTCAAATGCCATGCATTGCGGAGCATGTCGGTTATTTGTCCGGTAGTTGTCCAAACCTTATCAAAACCGAATATCTCTCCTAATTTTTCACGAAGCTTTTTATTGATGTATTGGGTTTCTTTTAATTCCCGATTAATCGGATCTTCGGGTATTGTTTTCCTTAATAGATTTTTTGCTTTTCTTCCTTTGAACATGCTTTTTACATGGCTCTCCCATTGTTCTTTTGATACTAATGGAAGTTCTCCTTTGCCTGCAACAATGACTTTTTCTCTGTCTCGTTTAGAATCAATAAATTCAAAAGCAGTTCTATTTCCGTTTTCAGCTTTTGCGCTGTTTACCTCAACCCATGTTAATACAATATTTGAAAAGGAATTATCCCTATACCTTTCTTTAGGAATAATGTGTTCTCTTTGTACCTTTTTTTCTTTTGCGAATACATCAGAAAATGGAATATTGCGATTAGTATAAGGACACTTAAATTCCTGATCCAGCCATAGCCTATATTTTATTACATCTGCCTTTGTTGGTTCGCTAATTTTATATTCTTTCTTCTTTTCAATATGTTCTTTAGACTTTAAATTGCTTACAACATCTTCAATAATTTTTATTTTGTCGATATTATTACTGCTCGTGCTTAAATCCAATTGAGATGTATCTTCTCCATTGAACATTTCACGAAGCATTTTTTTAGCAAAATCATTTCTTTGTTTGTTATTATTCTGTGCTTCCCAAATTGCTTCACGTTCTTCACGGCTGTTTTTTAATTCACGGCTCAGTTCAATTCTCAATTCATCAAATTGATATGTTTGATAGAGCAGTTGCACCATTTTCAATGTTTCATTTACTATCTTTTCAACAACAGGATTATTCATTGAAGATGGCTTTACTGGTTGCAGATTTTTTATTGCTTCTTCAATTTCATTAATCGAACGATTTGTGATGCCCGCTTTTGAATGATTACCATAAACAACGGCTGCTGCTTCCCAATAGTTAAGCCCTCTAAATTCTTTATTGGACTTTTTTTGAGATAGCTTAATTCTTGCTTTTTTATCAGTGATAAAATCTTTTAGTGAATAAAGTTTTAAATCATCGTTAGTTTCATTCTGTTCTTCCTGGTTTAGCTTTATCAGTCCATCAATTTGCGATTTTACTTTTTCATTGAATGGATATTGTAAAGCATATTTCCCATCAGCCATTAAAGGCAATAATTTCCGAATTGCTTTTGCAGAAAGATTCCCCATCCCACCATCATCAAATTTAATTTTAGCAAGCAAAACGCATTGTTCATCTGAAATAATTTCTATGGTAAAATACTTGCGAATTTTTTTTGTAATGTTCTCAATATTTGCTTTTTCATTTCCTGCTTGAAAATTTGTAATATCATAAACAATTTCCCAAAGCAATTGAAGATTTTTTACCTCGTATTCTTTTGTTTGGTAATTAAAAGGTATTGCTCCTTTTGATTTAGTAGAAACTAACTTGTCTTTTAATTTTTCTGCATTATGCTTATCCTCGCCGGTTATGGCGTTTCTGTTGTACCAACTCTCATCTTCTTTGTGTAATACATCTTGAATTTGGTACTTTGTAAAATTCCCTTTTAGAGGATTATCTTGTATCTCTCCCTTTTTTGTCTTTCGTGAAAAGTTTACAGAGTAGAACTGAGTTAATATTTCAACCTTATCATTGCCTTTATTTTTGCCTCTTCCTTTAGTCGTTTTTTTCTTTTTTTCTTCATCAATTAAAACATCAAATGGTAACTCTAATTTTTCTTTTGCAAAAGTTCTCCATGTTGAGGTTTTTGCAATCTGCAAATGCTCATATAGTTTTTCTTTAACTTCAACTGGGTTTAAGATTATTGGGGAATGCGCATTAAAAATTTCTTTTTCAGTAAACAATTCGAATTTCCCTTCTGGGCAATGATACCATAAACGAACGTTATTTATTTGCTGCCATATTTTGAACTCCTGATGCAAAGGATGACTTTTAGGAATTACAGTTCTTCCTTTCCAATGATCTTTACCATCTTTGTGTGGAATTACTTTGCCGTCTTTATCTTTTTTTATATCAGGTATCTTTTCAAACCTGCATTCGCCTTTGTTCTTAGTTTGCTGCCAACTGCGTTGGAAATAGATGATTTTATCTTTTATTAGGTGTTTTAATTTTTGTTCTGCTGTTGCAGAAATTCCATTAATTTTAAGATTATGAATTTCTTTTTTTATCTGCTCATCCTTAAAAGCCGAATTTATGCAGCTATTAATTAAATCTTCAGTAAAGAGATGCGCATATTTTTCAAATTGAACTTTCCAGATTTTATCAAATTCATCTTCATACCATCCACGATTTATTGTGTTCGTTCGTATTCTTGTCAAAGATTTTTCACTATAGTGTTTTTGATAAAAATAAGAACCAACAGATTGCTGTTGATTTTCATTTAGATAGCTTTCAATACTATCATTAATTTCTTTTTTTCTGTACGCCCAAGAGGTTTTATCAATCTCTCTGAACTTTATTTTTTTGTATCCATCTCTTTCATCTTCTTTCTTTTCAAAGTAATATGAAACTAAACCTCCTTCAATAAAATTTGATTTTTCTTTATCGTTATTTCTTACTTCATAACCTTGTTGTCCATTTTCAAAAACAATTTTGAAGAGAATATTTTTTTCATCATAGATTTCAGATGGAAATACTTTACTTACAGTTGTTGTATAAACTTCTACATCTCCTGATTTTATTCCTTTAGTTTCTTCTTCATTACTACTGAACCTATCACTGCTATAGCCTCTCCATTGATTAAGATGCAATAATATTCTCCCCCAATCTTTTAAGCCAATTTCATTGTCTTTATTAAGGGCATCAGTTCTTAATTTATATAACTGTTCACCTATATCCATTTCTCTTTTCTTTTTCTTAATTCCAAATTCGTCATGTTCATATTCTCTTTTATTAGTGTACCATTTATTATTTTTTTCTTCTATTGGTTTCCAAATTTTCTTCCCATTTCTTAGTACTTTCTGATACGAATCATCGGGAAGCATTCCTAATATTTCAAGAACAGAACATAATTTATCTCTGCGAAGTTTGTATCGGCTTTTAGTTTTTCTTGCACTTCGTTGTATTCTTCTTTCCGCAGTGGGTGTATGCTTTTTGCCTTCATTTAATTTTTTGCCAGAATCAAATCTTTGCCCAATATCTCCTTGTGGAATTATTCTTACTCCAGCAGCAGGTAAGCCGTCTTTACCTTTATGAATACCAATTCTCTGATTATTAGTGTCAGTTTTTGTTTCAGGTGAGCCATCATTAAAATACTCATTGTATTTAAATGGTTTTTCTGAGGATGCCTCTACAATTGCCCAACCAATTGAAGTAGTTCCTATATCAAGCCCAAGAATTTTTTTATTAACCATATTTTATATATTTTTGTACTCAAGTTGAAGCAAATCACAATAAGATTTTATCGTTGTGAAAACATTTAAAGCGGCGCAAGTCGCTTTTTTTATTTCTCATTTATTTCTCTCATCAAATTCTGATAGCAAATTCACATGATCCTTTTTGCAATCAAAAAATTGCAACGCAATTAGTTTTCTCACAGTTAGAATTTTAATCTGAACTTCTAAGGTAATTTTTTATTCTTAATAAAAACACTTTCGTAGAATCCGTTTGCTCTTTTATTGATTTTTGTCAAACAAAAATGTAAGGCCTGCATTTGTTAGAATTGAAAATTGAAATTCCATTTATTTATCCCTGCCCGAATGCCTCCCCGCCAGAATGAATCTTTCGGGCTGGGTTCAGGCGGCATTTACTGTCAGGAACCATTTTGGAGCAAATTAAATGAGCATAGACTTACCGTAAGTAGTTTTGTAAAAAGACAGGACGAATTAAAAGTATAACCTGTTTTGCTTTTTACTTTAAAGGTTATTATTTTTGGACAAATATGAAGTTCAACTTCAAATCTGCCCATTGGTAATGGCAGGTATTACACACAATTTCTTTCCAGCAAACAAACAAATATTTCAAGTTTTCATGTTTTAGCATAAAAAATTCGCGAAAATTTGTGCAATTAGTGGCTATAATAATTAATGTAGGTCTGATCAGTTCATGGCAAACCTCACTCAAACGATTGCATTGAAAAATTTTTGCAAAAACAAAAAAATAAATTTGGAGAATAAATTTTGTAACTTACTTTTGCACCGCAATGATGATCACAAAAGCAAATACCGGCTTCTTTTACTTTAGCTACTATTTTAGAAATAGTCCGGGATGCCTTTGTTAAAACTGAAACAATCAGAATTAAGATAAAAGAATCCCGGCGAAAAAAGCCGGGATTTTTGTTTTTATATGAAAAAGAAAATAGCCATACAGGGTTTTGAAGGCAGCTTTCACCAGGCTGCAGCCCGCAGATTTTTTGGAAATGATGTGGAAGTGATTTGCTGCTCCACCTTTCGTGATGTGGTAAAGATTGCCGATGATACCAACAGGAGTGATGGCGGACTAATGGCTATCGAAAATTCTATTGCCGGAAGCATTCTGCCAAATTATAATCTTCTTCAAAAAAGTAATTTGAAAATTATAGGAGAAATTTATCTACAGATTGATCAGAATCTTTTAGTGAACCCGGGAGTGTCACTTGAGGATATTCGTGAGGTACATTCGCATCCGATGGCATTATTGCAATGCATGGATTTTTTGGAAAAGCATAACTGGAAATTGATTGAAACGGAAGATACTGCCCTTAGCGCACAACATATCCATCAGCATAAAAGCAAACACATTGCTGCCATTGCCGGCGAACTGGCTGCTGAGCTTTTCCAACTCGACATGATCGCGCCCAACATTCACACGCAAAAAAATAATTATACCCGGTTTTGGGCTTTGCAGAATTCTGAATTGGCAGAGGAGATTGATAACGCGAATAAAGCGTCCATCATTTTCGAAACAGATCATTCCAAAGGAAGCCTGGCAAAAGTGCTTACCAAAATTTCTGAAGGCGGTGTGAACCTGAGTAAGCTGCAATCCATGCCTATACCGGGCAGCGACTGGAAATATGCGTTTCATGCAGATTGTGAATTTACCAATCTTGAGCATTTGAATAATGTGCTGAAAAACATGAAACCATTTACTGCAGATATAAAAGTATATGGAATTTATAAGAATGGAAAGACGCCAAGAGAGTAAGAGGCATTTGAAAATATTACAAGGTTGCCAACCTTCTGAAGGTTGGCAACCTTAATCAAAAAAGAGGATTAAAAAAAAAAGTAAAAATGGAAACTAATATAGGAAATAAAATGAACGGTAATTACTCTTTGAAAAAGATAGCGGCTGTGGCCAATCGCCTGTCGGGGATCGAAGAATATTATTTTTCTACAAAACTGAGGCAGATAGATGAAATGAATAAAGCTGGAAAACAGGTTATCAACCTGGGCATCGGCAGCCCTGACCTTCCTCCACATCCCGATGTAATTAAAACCTTGCAGGAAGAAGCTGCAAAGCCTAACCAGCATGGCTATCAGAATTATAAAGGAAGCCCGGTTCTTAGGAATGCAATTTCCAGGTGGTATCAAAAATGGTATGATGTGGAATTAGATCCGGATACCGAAATTTTGCCTTTGATAGGAAGCAAGGAAGGAATTATGCACATCTGCATGACGTATATTAATGAGGGCGATGTGGTGTTAATTCCCAATCCCGGGTATCCTACTTACCAAAGCGCGGCAACAATTGCAGGAGCTAACGTGAAGGCATATACGCTAAAAAAAGAAAACAACTGGTACCCGGATTTTGAAGAATTAGAAAAATCAGATTTGACAAATGTGAAACTGATGTTTGTAAATTATCCACAGATGCCAACCGGACAGTTACCCTCACACGAAATGTTTGGAGAGTTGATTTCATTTGCCAAAAAATATCAGATCCTTATCTGCCATGATAATCCTTATAGTTTTATTCTGAATGATAAACCCATGAGCTTGTTAAGCATTGAAGGAGCAAAAGAGGTGGTAATAGAATTAAATTCTTTTAGTAAAAGTCATAATATGGCAGGCTGGAGAATTGGGATGCTTTGTGGAGCAAAAGAGAGAATTGAAGAAGTGCTCCGCTTTAAGAGCAATATGGACAGCGGTATGTTCCTCCCACTGCAGCTCGCAGCAGCAAAGGCTTTGGCGCTTGGCCAGGATTGGTACGATTCAGTAAATGTTGTTTATCGAAAAAGAAGAGAAAAAATATTCGAATTGCTGGATCTATTGAATTGTTCTTTTGATAAAAACCAGGCAGGACTTTTTGTATGGGCTGCAATTCCATCAGAATACAAAGATGGTTATGCGTTAAGTGATAAAGTTTTGAATGATTCCAATGTATTTATAACTCCTGGTGGAATTTTTGGAAGTGCAGGTGATAACTATATAAGAGTGAGCCTTTGTGCAACAGAAGAAAAGCTTGCAGAAGCTATAAGCAGAATAAAAAGTAGGAAATAAATAATAAGAAATAAATAATAAGAAAGAAAAAAGTGATCATGTTTGACAATGTTACCATAGTTGGTGTTGGATTAATAAGCGGCTCGTTTGCTCTTGCTTTGAAGGATAAAGGATTTGCAAAAAATATAATCGGTGTTAGTAGAACACAGGCGAGTTTGGATAAAGCAAAAGAGCTTGGTATCATAGATGAAGCGTTGCCATTAGAAGAAGCGGTAAAGAAAAGTGATTTTATTTATGTAGCCATTCCGGTAGATGTTACCATACCAGTGATGAAACAAATAATGGATATTATCAATGACAAGCAAATAGTAGCCGATGCCGGTTCTACAAAATTTGCATTGTGCAAAGCTTTGGCAAATCATCCGATGCGTAAACGTTTTGTAGCAACGCATCCTATGTGGGGAACTGAATACAGTGGCCCCGAAGCTGCTGTGAGAGATGCTTTCAGAGATAGATCATGTGTGATATGCGAAAAAGAAAAGAGTGATGAAGATGCTGTGAATATTGTTGAAAATATTTATAAAGCTCTTGGGATGCGCATCACTTATATGAATCCGGGGAATCATGATGTACATGCAGCGTATGTAAGCCATATTTCTCATATTACTTCCTTTGCGTTGGCCAATACGGTTTTGGAAAAAGAAAAAGAAGAGGATGCTATTTTTGAATTGGCTGGTGGTGGTTTTGAAAGTACGGTGCGTCTTGCAAAAAGTAATCCTGCTATGTGGGCGCCTATTTTTATGCAAAACCGTGAAAATGTTTTAGATGTTTTAAATGAACACATTTCTCAGTTAAGAAAATTTAAGGCTAGCTTGGAAAAAGAGAATCTGACCTACCTGACAGAATTAATGGAGAATGCAAATAAGATAAAAAGGATTTTAAAATGAAGGTTGTGGATGGTGAATGGTCAATTGTGAATTGAGAATTGAATGGAAGAAATCCTTATTGCAGTAAAGGAACAAATAATTGCAATTTCTATTTGGCTTTGCCGATAAAAAATAAAACAAATTTAATAACCCATAATAATGCAATTGATAGCAAAAAACAAATAAAAGCAATGAACAAAACAATTGAAAAAATCTGGAACAAACGTCCGCTGATAATCAGTGGCCCGTGCAGTGCTGAAACAGAAGAGCAGGTTGTAGAAACCGCCACCAGGCTTGCCAAGACCGGAAAAGTAGATGCACTTCGCGCGGGGATATGGAAACCACGCACCAAACCCGGAATGTTTGAAGGAATTGGTGTGAAAGGTTTACCGTGGCTGGCACAGGCAAAGAAGGTATCCGGATTGCCTATTGCCGTAGAAGTAGCTACCGCAAAACATGTGGAGATGGCTTTGCAATTTGATGTGGACATACTTTGGATCGGAGCGAGAACTACCGTGAATCCTTTCAGCGTGCAGGAAGTGTGCGATGCATTGCGCGGTGCAGATGTACCGGTGCTTATCAAAAATCCTATCAATCCTGATCTGGAATTGTGGTGCGGCGGCATCGAGCGATTACAAAAAGTAGGAATGAAAGATATAGGTATGATCCATCGTGGTTTCTCCAATTATGGAAATACAGAATTTCGGAATGCGCCTATGTGGCACCTGCCGATTGAAATGAAAAGAAGATTTCCCGACATGCTGATTATTTGTGATCCATCGCATATATGCGGGAACAGGACAGGATTACACGAGATTGCTCAAAAAAGTATTGACCTTGATTTTGGTGGATTGATGATTGAATCTCACATAGATCCTGATAAAGCATGGAGTGATGCCAAACAGCAGATTACTCCGGAACGCCTTGCTGAATTGCTCGGAGAGTTGATCTGGCGTTCTGAGAATACTAATGAAAAAGAGTTCATAACCGCATTAGCAAAATTGAGGGAACAGATCAACCAGATTGATGATGAATTAATGGCTCTTCTTGGACAAAGAATGAAAATTGCTGATAAAATTGGCGTGTATAAAAAAGAAAATAACATTACTATTTTGCAGACCAACCGATGGAATGAAATACTGGCAAAGGCTTTTGTAAAAGGAGAAAAAATGGGATTAGGTAAAGATTTTGTTACCAAATATTTTGATGCTGTGCACATGGAAAGTATCAATCACCAAAATAAAATTATGAATGATTAACAAAGAAACTGTTACAAAAAGATATTCATTTTCAGGCAGATCAGTTGATTGTTATTTTGATGCAAAGTTTGCAATGATTGAAGATTTGGTAGACAAAAAAAATACTATTCTTATCACTGATCAAAATGTTTTTACAAAACAACCTGAAAAATTTTCCGGATGGAAAACCATTGTAATAAAAGCCGGCGAGCAATTTAAAAATCAAAAAGCAGTTGACGAAATCATTGATCAGTTAATAGAATTAAATGCTGACCGGCAGAGTTTTATTGTAGGCGTGGGTGGAGGAGTAGTTACTGATGTCGCGGGTTTTGCGGCTTCGGTTTATATGCGTGGGATAAAATTCGCATTTGTGCCTACAAGTATTCTCGCGATGGTTGACGCAAGCATTGGTGGAAAAAATGGTGTGGATGTAGGAGTATATAAGAACCTTGTGGGTGTTATCAATCACCCTGAATTTTTGTTGTATGATTATTCTTTTTTGGAAACGCTACCAAATAAAGAATGGATAAATGGTTTTGCAGAAATTATAAAACATGGCTGCATTAAAGATGAAAGTATGTTTCGTTTCCTCGAAGAAAAAACACTTAAAGATTTTCAGTCTTCAAAAAATAATATTGGAAAATTGATCCAACAAAATGTAGATATAAAATACAATATTGTTTCCAATGATGAACGTGAAACCGGCGAAAGAAAACTGCTTAATTTTGGACATACGATTGGTCATGCTATTGAAAATACTGCTAAACTTCCGCATGGAAGCGCTGTAAGCATAGGTATGGTAGCGGCCTGCATCATTTCAGAAAAAATCAATGGATTTTCAAACACAGAAACTGAAAAAGTAAAGAAACTTCTTTTAAAATATAAACTGCCAATCGCTTTTGATTTTGATAAAGGAAAAACATGGAATATTCTTTTGCACGATAAAAAGAAATCAGGAGACAATATGAATTTTGTAGTGTTGGATGAAATCGGGAAAGCTTCTATAAAAAAAATCGCATTACCGGATTTACATAATATTTTTTATTCACTTGCGTAATTCTTCATTTTTAATTTTTAATTCATAATTCAAAACGTGATTGTAACAATAACACCTTCTCCTGTTTTTGGAAAAATAAAAGTGCCGCCTTCTAAAAGCTCTATGCAGCGTGCATGTGCAGCTGCACTCATTACTCCGGGAACAACGGTTATTGATAATTTTGGCAACAGCAATGATGAAAAGGCTGCTATCAATATTATTACCCAACTCGGCGCAACTATTAATATGGTTAGCAATGAAATGGCCGTAACATCCAACGATTATATTTTCCGTTCTCAATTTCCTGAGAAAAATGTGATTGTTAATGTTGGAGAAAGTGGTTTATCCATGCGAATGTTTGCACCGATAGCCGGACTCTTTAATTATGATATTATTTTCACCGGCAAGGGAAGTATTTTAAAAAGACCAATGAATTTTTTTGATGAAATTCTTCCTTTACTGGATGTGGAAGTAAATTCTAATGATGGAAAATTGCCTGTTACGGTACGCGGACCATTGCATCCAAAAAACATTACTGTAGATGGTTCATTAAGTTCCCAATTTTTAACCGGATTACTTTTTGCTTTTGCAAAATCGTGTACGGTACCAGTTAAAATCACGGTGAGAGACTTATCCAGCAGGCCTTACATTGACCTTACGATCTCTGTTTTAAAAGATTTTGGCTTTCGCATTGACAATCGCAATTATGAAGTATTTACCATTCATCCGCGAAAACCACTTCCTCCCCACAGTATTAAATATACGGTTGAAGGCGATTGGAGCAATGCAGCATTCCTGTTGGTGGCAGGTGCTGTAGCAGGCGAGGTTACTTTAAAAGGGGCGGATCTCAATTCAAGCCAGGGCGATAAAAATATAATGGAAGCATTGTACGATTGCGGCGCAGAAGTAACTATCCACAATAAAGAGATTACCGTTAAAAAAAATCAGTTGAAAGCATTTGAATTTGATGCAACACATTGTCCTGACTTATTTCCGCCGTTAGTAGCGCTTGCCGGCTATTGTAAAGGTGAAACCATTATCAAAGGCGTGAACAGGCTATTGCATAAAGAAAGCAATCGTGCTATCGCATTAAGAGACGAATTCAAAAAAATGAATGTAGTGGTAGAATTAGATGGAGATTTAATGACCACTAGAGGTGGCAATGAAATAAAAGGCGCGAAAGTTTCTTCACATAACGATCACAGGATAGCAATGGCAACTGCGGTTGCGGCGTTGGGCGCAAAAGGAAATACCGTTATTCAGGATGCGGAAGCGGTAAAGAAATCGTATCCTGATTTTTATAAAGATTTAAAGTCTTTAAAAAAAATCGGATCTTCAAAAAAAGATATTATTTGAACATTTAAAAAAATGTTCCTGAGGTTTTCAAAAGTATATACTGATTTTTTTATTTTTTTAAGCCTAAAAAAATAAAGCCAGATACAACGGAAATTGAATTCGAAATTTTTCATGCAATACAGGCGCAGTCAGGCGGGGGTCTATTTACTGAAATTGTGCCGTTATTTATTTATGCCTGATTGATATGATTTCCACCAAACTATTGTCAGAATTGGTTTCCACCGAAATAAAATAAAAGAATTTATTTAAAAAGTTTACTATAATTCTTTACTGAACTTCTTCAAAAAAAAGAACTAATGGCGGTCAATACAAATGAAATTCTTTTTCGATAATTTTTAATAATAGGCCTCTTTGTTTTTCACTTTTCTATATTTTTTTTCCTGAATTAAATCCGGTTACATAATTATATCGTAAATGATTTTGATAGGTATTGATAAAAAATATCAATCCAATTTTTTTAATCATTTAAATAATCTCATTATGTTAAACAACGAATCAGAAGAAAACCAGCCGAATCTTTTAGAGGAAGGCATGGCTAAAGCATTTTCCAGAAGAAAATTTTTTGGAATAATGGGCGTAGGTTCTGCATTGGTAGTTACAGCAGCAGCTTGCAGGAAAACTAATGTGGGGAGTAGTAACGGTGGTGTGAATCTTGGAAGTGGCGACATAGGAATTCTTAATTACGCCTATGCTTTAGAGCAACTGGAAGCTGCATTTTATACCCAAATCATTTCGACGCCTTATACGGGTATAAGTGTTATGGAGCAGACGTATCTGACAGATATACGTGACCATGAGATAGCGCACCGCGAGTTTTTTAAAGCTGCTTTAAGTACCAGTGCTATTCAGTCTTTACAGGTCAATTTCAGTTCCATTGATTTCACAAGCCGTACAAGTGTACTCGGCACTGCCCAGGCTTTTGAAGACCTTGGTGTGTCTGCTTATAATGGCGCAGGACAACTCATTACTAATCCCGATTATCTCACTTTGGCCGGGAAAATAGTGTCTGTAGAAGCGCGCCATGCAGCATGGATAAGAGATATGATCACTCCAGGATCTTTTGCAGACAAGACGGCAGTAAACTCAAATGGTCTGGATCTGGAGCGTATGCCAAACGACGTGTTAGCCATTGCCGGAACCTATCTTAAAACGAAACTTGACGCAAGTCATTTACCCACCAATTAAATCTTATTATTATGAACTTACAAAATATTATTTCAGAAATTGAAAAAACAGACCCTGAAGTGTATGAAAGATTGGATACCCGCAGGAATGCCATGAGAAGTTTTGCAAAAACTTCCGGCCGTATTGCTTTGGCTTCTATCCCTTTTGCTTTAGGATCCATGTTTCAAAAGGCTTATTCTTCACCCGCATCGCCAAAAGATATCATTATTGACACCTTAAACTTTGCACTTACACTGGAATACCTTGAATCTAATTTTTATATCCAGGCGGTTGCCTCAGGTATTATTCCTGCGGGTGATGCATATAATTCACTTACAACTATTCGTAATCATGAAAATGAGCATGTAAATTTTCTTTCTACAGCCATAACTGCTGCAGGAGGTACTCCCGTTTCATTTACAGCAGCCAGTTTTGATTTTACCGCGAAAGGTACTTTTCCAGGCGTATTTACAGATTATGGAACATTGCTTGCCGTCGCACAAACCTTTGAAGACACCGGTGTACGTGCTTATAAAGGACAAGCTCCCAATCTAATTACGAACAATACTTATCTTACTGCAGCCTTACAAATACATTCTGTAGAGGCAAGGCACGCAGCCCATCTCCGTGAAATGAGACAGGCAGCAAACCTGTTAATACCTGCAGGAATAATAGTAAAACCATGGATCACTTTAAACCAAAGTGGTATAGCCTCTACAGCGGTACAGGCAAGTTATGACGGGGAAGACAATGTAGTGCAGGCCGGAATAACTATTACCAATATTGGTGGACAGCAAATATCTGCCGATGCAGCATCAGAAGCATTTGACGAGCCTCTTACCAAGGACCAGGTAACGGCAATTGTAACCCCATTTTTTGCATAGGTAATCTTCAATAAACAAAATAAAATCTCCGGAAGGTAACCGGGGATTTTTTTTTGTTACTAATTGATATTTTTCTTTTGGGAATCAATTTTAAATAAAAAATTTTCATCTGAATAGCAGTATAAAAGAAGGGAAAAGAAAATTGGTAATAATTATGTATAAATATCCTTTTAATTATTAAATAAATTTATTTACTTTGTATTTGCTAATAATCTTTTGTCCTTCCTTTTTATCACTTATTTTTTTTCAGATGAAAATTAATTATTCAAGGACAAAATTTTCTAATTATTTTTTGATCCTTTTTTCCCTTTTTAGTTCGCTGATGCTCATTTTCTGTAATTCAGATGCGCAGGTAAATGTAATTATGAATCATAACAATCTCAAGCGCACCGGGTGGAACAGTAATGAAACCATACTTACCCAAAGTACTATCAGTGACGGCAATTTCGGATTAGTATTTGCAAGGAGTGTAGATGATCAGATATATGCCCAGCCTTTAGTCGTGAGCAATGTTACTATTGGAGGTAGCAAACATAATATAGTAATTGTAGCCACTGTAAATAATACACTCTATGCTTTTGATGCGGATAATGCAAGCGTTACCACTCCTTACTGGCAGGATAATCTTACTTATAATCCCTCTACTTACAGGCCAATAATAAATACAGATATGACAGGCGCCTGTGGTGGCAATTATAAGGATTTTAGCGGAAATATGGGAATAGTAGGAACTCCCGCCATTGATACAGTCACAAATACTTTATACGTAGTAGCTAGAAGTGTTACTAAAACCTCTCCGGCTACTTTTGTGCAATATTTACATGCTATTGACATTACCACCGGCGCCGAAAAAGCAGGAAGTCCCGTTTCTATTACCGCTACTTATTCAGTACCAGGGTATATTGGTGGCAATATGACATTCAATGAACAAATACAAAATCAAAGGCCCGGACTTTTATTGTATAATGGAGTCGTATATATTGCATGGGCTTCTCATTGCGATTGGGGTCTTTATGAGGGATGGCTAATAGGTTATGATGCTGCTACTTTAGCACAGAAATATGTATATACTACCGTTCTCAATGGTGGTATGGCAGGTATCTGGATGAGTGGGCAGCCACCTGCTGTGGATGAAGATGGCAATATTTATATCTCTACAGGTAACGGGACTACAGGCTATGGCGGAAACCCTAATGATACAACTAATCGTGGCTCAAGCCTGATTAAATTATCTACCACTTCCGGTGCGTTGAAGGTGAAAGATTTTTTTACTCCTATGGATTATAATTACCTTAATGATAATGACCTGGATTTTGGTGTTGATGGAGTATTATTAATTCCATATACTAATCTATCGTTATCAGGTAGCAAGGAAGGCAGGCTATTTTTAATTGATGACAATAATATGGGAGGCACTACTCCAAATAATTCGAATGTATTACAGACTTTAAATGTTGCGAATACTACCACTTCTAATATAAGGCATTTGCATGGCTCTCCTGTTTATTATAAAGATAGGTTGGGAAATGAATATATATATGCGTGGGCTGAAGGTTCCTTGTTAAAACAATTTCCTTTTGATAGAGGCACAATGTTATTTGATACTCTTAATGTAAAAACAGGTAATACTGCTTTGCCGAGCGGCATGCCGGGAGCTATGCTTTCTCTTTCTTCAAATGGTACTCAATACGGAACAGGCATACTCTGGGCTAATCACCCTATAAACGGGGATGCAAATCAGTCTGTAGTCCCGGGAGATTTGCAGGCCTTTGATGCCACTGACGTAACTCATGAATTGTGGAATAGTAACTGGAGTAGTAAAAGAGATTCTATTGGTAAATTTGCAAAATTTGTACCTCCTACGATTGCCAATGGAAAAGTGTATATGGCCACGTTTTCTAATAAGCTCAATGTATATGGATTAAATCCGTTACCAGCCTCAGCTTGCGCGGGCACTTTACCTCCTTTTTGGCAAAGTTCAGATATTGGCTACGTGGCTTACCCTGGAGATGTATGCGTTAATGACGGCGTATATACCATCACTGCTTCAGGGGCAGATATATGGAATACTGCTGATGCATTCCATTATGTTTATCAGCAAGTGATCGCCTCCTCCACTGAACTAATAGCAAGAGTAGTATCCATAAGCAATACAAATGCCAATGCAAAATGTGGTATCATGTTTCGTGAAAATTTAGATCCGGGTTCTCCTTATGTTTTTTTGGCACTTACACCCACAAATGGATTGTGGTTTCAGCAACGAACAACTCAAAGCGGGAGCTCTGTTAATATTGGAAGCCAAATATCCGCTACCGCTCCCTATTGGGTGCGGGTAGTAAATACAGGTAATAATTATGTAAGTTACTATTCCACTGATGGCGTAAACTGGTCTGCAATGGATTCCGTTACTCTTGCATTAGGATCCAACCCGTATGTAGGAATAGCTTACACTACTCATGATAATTCAGTTTTGGATACTGCAGTTGTGGATAATGTTACTCTTAGAATTGACAGCCCACTTTCTGTGAACTTAATCAATTTCAGCGGTAAAAACATTAATGATAAATATTCACTTTTAAACTGGACAACTTCCAGTGAAATCAATACTGATCATTTTGATATTGAACGTAGCTCTGTAAATACCGATTTTCAAACCATTGGCTCTGTAAAAGGAAACGGTACCACCTCAGTTTCTCACGATTATAATTTTGAAGATACACAACCCATAGATGGCACCAATTTCTACAGATTGAAACAAGTGGATATTGATGGTAGTTTTACTTATTCCCCTGTGGTAGCAGTAACCTTTAATTTCAGAAAAATAGAAATATTCCCTAATCCTGCCACTAAACAGTTTTACATACGCAACAATATTAATTTTAGTAACGGGGATAATTTAATAATAGAAATATTAGATTTCTCTGGCAAAGTTATTTATAAACAAATCGCTACATCAAGTGGTGCAAATATCATAACAATAAATATACCTCCGAGTATTAGTAACGGGATGTATGTTGTAATGGTAACCAATTCTAACGGGGATAAGCAGGGAGATAAGATTTTTATAAACAGGTAATTCAGATTAACAATCTGTATTTTTGAGGCCACGTTACGGATTTGGTAGCGGCCGGTAAGCCTGGCGTCAGACCGCGGTGATAATTGCAACCTTCGCATAACAAAAAAAACTGGTTTGCTAAACATGCGGTGCCGACCTCCCGTGCTGACGGCTGAACCAATTCCCTCGGTCTGACCTTCGGTACCGACCGCTACATCCACGCTGCGTCGATCTTCAGCACTGGCCGCTCCCCACAAAAAATTGCCATCAAATTTTTTACCACTAATTTAGAGCCTTAAATTTGTCTATGTCGCAGGTACGAAAGCAGAGTATTATTTCAACCATTTTTGTGTATGGGGGTTTTTTTATCGGTTTTATTAATACGTATCTTTTTACAAGACAAGGCTCCCTTTTTACTCCTTCCCAATATGGACTTACCAATATTTTTATCGCTGTGGGTAACCTGATGTTTGCTTTTGCCAATCTCGGGATGGTATCGGTAGTGTATAAATTTTATCCATATTATAATGACAACCTGCCCAAAAAGAAAAATGATCTTCTTACATGGGCCTTACTGGTGAGCGTCATTGGATTTTGCTGTGTAGTACTTGCCGGTATTGTGTTTAAAGATTTGGTGATCCGGAAATTTGGCGGTAATTCCCCGGAATTCATTAAATATTATTTCTGGGTTTTCCCATTTGGTTTTTCATTGCTTATTTTTTCCATGTTCGAGGTCTTCGCCTGGAATATCCGTAAATCTATTTTCACTACTTTTTTGCGTGAACTTCTGTTCAGGGTTCTTACGTTTATACTTATCTTTTTTTTAAGTTTTAAACTGATCAGCAGTTTTGATACATTCATAAAAATGTATGCTTTTACCTATGGAATTGTGGCGCTCGTACTGGTAGTTTATCTTATCTGGAAAAAAGAATTTTATATAACGTTCACCCTTAGCCGCGTTACTAAAAAATTTTATAGAAAGATGGTTTCAATGGCTTCTTTGATCTATGTGGGAAGCACCATTTATACAATTGCAGCTTTCATTGATATCGTCATTATTATGTCTCTGCTCGGAACTGCTGCAGCAGGTATTTTCAGCCTGGGGTTTGTAGTGTCTGGATTGGTGCAGGCGCCGCAAAGGGGTGCTGTAGCTGCTTCTATACCCGTTTTGTCGAAGGCATGGAAGGATAAGGATTTTGAAAAGATCAATTTAATTTATCAACGTTCAGGAATCAATCTGCTTATCGCTTCTCTCGGAATTTTTTTAATTGTCTGGCTCAATTATACGGATGCAGTTCACACCTTCAAACTGAAACCTGCTTATCTTGATTCGATATGGGTCTTTTTCTTTTTGGGATTAGCGCGTGTTGTTGATTTGGGTACCGGAGTAAATTCGCAAATTATCGGGACATCCACTTTCTGGCGTTTTGAATTTATCAGTGGAATGATTTTGTTATCGCTTGCAGTCCCGCTTAATTATTACCTCGTAAAACATTATGGCATCGTAGGCGCAGGTTATTCTACTTTGATCTCACTATCTGTTTATAATACGATCCGCATTGGTTTTTTGAAAAAGAAATTTAATATGCACCCTTTCAGTATGATAACTTTATACGCCATTCTGCTTGCTGTAGTATCTTATTTTATTTGCTATTATACTTTTATTTCCATACATGGTTTTTTTGCAATCGTATTCAGAACTGTTCTGTTTACAGCCTTGTACGGAGGCTCCATTATTTATTTTGATTTATCGCCTGATATATTGCCGGTGTTGGGAAATCTGAGAAACCGGGCTTTTGGAAGAAAAAAATCTTCTTCCTAAAATTTTCAATTTCATTCAACTTCCTAAAACAGAAATTCCAATTATTTGTTTATTTGCTGTGCTTCTTTTCAAACTCAAAAAATAATTCATAGCCCATTCTCGGTTCAATTGAATTGCGGCAATTTTCAAATTTTAAAAATGTGAATTTTTGTTGAAAAAGTCTTTTGTATTCCTCATCGTCTGCAATAAATGGCGGTTCCACAGGAGCGAATTTCTTATTAAAAAAAACGCCGGCAATTTTTCCTCCATCATTTAAAAGTTGGTAACATTTTTCAATATAATTTTCCCGCAGTGATGGATTCAAAGCACAAAAGAATGTTTGTTCCAGGATCAAATCATATTTTCCCTTATGATCAAAAAAATTTTCGTTTACAATTTGAATGGGCCTGCCTTTATATTTTTCTTTTAACCTTTCTGTTACTACAGTTGAAAAATCAATGAGTGTTGCTTTTTTAAAACCTTTGCTTAAAAGATATTCCGCTTCATACGCATTGCCGCATCCGGGAACTAAAATAGTAAGATCTTTATTTGTAAGGCTGTCAATATACCCTTTCAATGGCGGCGATACCTGCTTCATATCCCACCCGGTTTCATTATGCAAATAACGCTCATCCCAATAAGAGGATTCTATTGAATTTTCTTTATTTATTTTTTCGTTTTCCATAATTTCTTATTTATTTTAGTTTAGGACTGACTGATTATTGGCAGTGTACACCGACTATGTCCAGTTCGTTCTTAAGGTAATAAGGTTTTTTTACAAACTCAAATAAATTCAGCTTTTTAAAATTCTTGTTTGAATTCTGAAAATCGGGCAGGCCTTCATGTTTCATCGTTTTTCCATAATCAATAAATAGACCTTTACATCCTTTCCGGGACTTTTATTCCTAAAAGCCGCAGGCCACTTTTTATCACCATTGCAGACATGACGCTCAACTGTAAACGAAAATGTTTCTTTTCTTCATTTTCTGCATTGGCAACAGAATGTTCAGCATAAAATGAATTATATAATTTGGCAAGGTTAAAAACGTAATTGGCGATAATAGAAGGATCCATTTCATTGCCCGCATCCCAAATAATATTTGGATATTTCTCCAAAAAAATAATCAGTTCTCTTTCAAGCGGCAGCAAATTACTGAGGCCTGAGACCTCAAAACTGATACCTGATTCCTCATCACCCACCTTACGTAAAATTGATTGGATCCTTGCATAAGTATATTGCACAAAAGGGCCTGTGAATCCATGAAAGTCTATGCTTTCTTCCGGATTGAAGATCATTCTTTTTTTAGGGTCCACTCTTAATAAATAAAACTTCATGGCGCCAAGGCCAAGGGTTTCATACAATTCCTGTAATTCTTCTTTTGTGAAATCTTTTACTTTTCCCAACTCCTGAGTATGTTTTTCTGCAGTGGCTACCATTTCGTCAACAATATCATCTGCATCGACCACAGTGCCTTCGCGACTTTTCATTTTTCCGCTCGTTAATTCCACCATTCCATAACTTAAATGAAATATATCATCGGCAAAAAGCATCCCGAGTTTGAGTAAAATTTCTTTCAATACTTTAATGTGATACAATTGCTCATCGCCAACCACATAAATACTTTTATCTAAATGATATTCTTCAAATTTTTGTTTGGCCAACCCGATATCCTGCGTGATGTAAACGGAAGTGCCATCGCCCCTCAATACCAGTTTTTCATCAAGTCCCACGTCTGTAAGATCAATCCATACGCTGCCATCTTCTTTCTTAAATAAAATATTTTTTTGAAGACCTTCCTGCACAAAATCTTTTCCCAAAAGATACGTATTGCTTTCATAAAATGTGTGGTCAAAATCAGCCCCGATTCTTTTATAAGTTTCATCAAAACCCCTGTACACCCAGCCATTCATCGTTTTCCATAATTCTCTTACATCGGGTTTCCCTTTTTCCCAGTCAAGCAACATTTTTTGCGTTTTCTTCATTATGGGTGCTTCTTTTTCCGATTCTTCTTTCGGCTTGCCGTCGTTCATTAATTGAGTCACTTCCTTTTTATATTCTTCATTAAATTTTACATAATAATCGCCCACAAAATGATCTCCTTTTTCCTGTACAGATCCGGGCGTAGCGCCATTTGCAAACATTTGCCATGCAATCATGCTTTTGCAAATATGAATGCCCCGGTCATTTACAATAGAAGTTTTAATGACCTTATTGCCATTTGCTTTCAAAATTTCCGCAACACTCCAACCCAGGAAAATATTTCTCAAATGCCCGAGATGCAGTGGTTTGTTGGTATTAGGCGAAGAGTATTCCACCATTATTGTTTGATGGTTGGATGGCATTTTACCAAAAGAAACATCGTTATGGTTTTTTTGAAGAAAATCGGTTAATTGTGTTTCTTCAATTTCCAGGTTCAAAAAACCCTTGATCACATTGTATCCCGAAAAAAAAACAGGATAATTTTTTAGTAAATATTCACCCAATTCTTTTCCTAAAGCTTCCGGTGATTTTTTTAAAGATTTTACCAATGCAAAAAGCACTATGGTATAATCACCGGTGAATTCCGGTTTGGTTTCGTTGATCTGAAAATCTTTTTCCGAAAATTTTTGTTGGTATAATTGAACCAAACTATTCGTTGTTGCCGATCTTATAAATGAAATAAATGACATTTTGCGAAATTAGAATAATTGGGCGTATAGTCAATTGGTAAATTGGTAAATTGGTTTATTCGTTTATTGGTAAATTAGATATTTAGATTAAAATTTTGTTTGTTGATAGCTCAAAGTTGGACTGTGTTTTAGTTACTTAAGAATTCAAATTGAAAGTTTGTTTGCTGACGACTGATAGGTCAAAGCTGGATGCTGACATCTCCGGCCTAAAATTTTCCCTGTTTCGGGTTTTACATTTATTAATTTTTTTCTTTCCTTTCATCTCTATTATTTTTGTTTAAAATAAAGGGATGTTTGAAAATAAGATCAAAGTAATCACCGGATGCACTGGTGGAATAGGGAAAGCGCTGTTAGAAGAGTTTTTGCAGTGCGGCGCCATTGTTTCTACTTGCTCGCGTACCGGGAAAATTATTCCGGTTAAAAAACGAATTCGCAGGTAAAGCTTTGTTTACTATGGTTGCCGATGTAAGCACTGAAGATGCAACCTCTTTTTACGATCGATTTAAACAAATAAAATGAGTAGTTCAATTTGTTTTATTTAGATTACAGACTTATTAAACAGTTGTTGTTTTTTATTTTTTTTGAAGAGTTAACAATTCAATTAATCACCGGAAAAATACAAATCAATTATACACTTTTTGAATGGCATTAATAACACTTACATCAGATATAGGACGACAGGATTTTTTAACGGGCGCAGTAAAAGGACAATTATTGCAGATTAATAATCAGTTTACAATAATTGATATTTCACATGAACTTTCACCTTTCAATTATCCGCAGGCTGCGTATGTATGCCGCAATGCTATCAAAAATTTTTCTCCCAAAACGTTTCATATTGTAATGGTCAACCTGTTTGATAAACGTCCGGATCACCTGTTGTTTATAGAACACAACGATCAATACATTGGCTGCGCGGATAACGGACTGATCACCATGATACTGGAAGAAACCCCACAAAAAGTGGTAGCGCTTCCATTAAGTTTGTCTGAACAAAAAAATACATTATACTGCGCAAGAGTTTTTGCAAAAGCCTACCAGGAAATTCTTAATGGAAAAACTTTTAAAGAAATAGGCAATACCGATATTTCAATTGAAGTAAAGAATCCGCTAAGGCCATTGCTGGGAGATAAATTTATCGAAGGCCAGATCATTTTCATTGATAATTTTGAGAATGTAATCATTAATATTACCAAAGAAGAATTTGAAGAACAAAGACGAGGCAGAAGTTTTAAAATTGTTTTTAAAAGAGATGAGATCATTGAAAAAATAAGTGAAACGTATGCCGATGTAAACGAAAGTGAAAAACTTGCTTTATTTAATTCAGCCAATTACCTTGAAATAGCTATTAATAAAGGAAATGCGGCCGGCTTATTTGGCCTGGAAGGTTATACCGAAAAAGTAAATATGCAAACACAGTATATGCAAAACAGGCTTTTGTACCAAACGGTGAAGATCTATTTTGAATGATGTTCCCCGCAGGTTTTTATTTGAAGGTTATTACCGGTTGTTATTTAAAAATAAATTTGAGAAATAGTAAAAATTTATTCTTACAATACTTTACATTTGAAAAACAATTCTTTAATTTTAAAAACATTAACTATGAATCCTAAAAAAATTATCCCCGTATTATTAATGGCAATGTGTATTGCACTGGTGACACCCGTTTTTGCAAGAGAAACGCCGGTGGCTAAAACTGAGGTGCCCAAAGAAGTTCGCGCACAGCAGATTGAAACCCGGCTAATTGAGATCCGAGATATGAACAAGACCAATTTAACTACTACAGAAAAAAAGGATTTAAGAAAAGAGGTAAAAAGCTTACGTAGAGAAGGCCGCCGCAGAGGAATTTATATATCTGTAGGAGCCCTGATAATTATTATCTTGCTGCTCATAATTTTGTTATAGAAGATTAGGAAACTATTTTAGATACCCGTTGCAGTAACGGGTATTTTTTTTAATATTTATTCAATAAAATGTTATTGTAGAAAATGTTTTTTATTATCCTGTGTTCATGATCATTTTATATTTTATAGGAAGCATAAAATATCACAAAAAGGACATTCCCCCTTTTTCCATAATTTAGCTTTTAATGGTTACACAGATATTTACCAATATCAGCAGGATTGTAAACACACGCAATCATTCCGGATTTATCAGGGGAATAGATTTAGGTGTTTTGCCAACTATTGAAAATGGGTATATCATTATTGAAAATGATATTATTGCTGAGATTGGTAAAATGGAAAATTTTCGTTTTTCCCAACAACAAACTGCCGTTGCCACTCATACCATTGTTTTGCCCTGTTGGTGCGACAGTCATACACATTTGGTTTTTGCCGGAAGCCGTGAAGACGAGTTCATTGATAAAATAAAAGGATTGAGCTATGGGGAAATTGCCGCAAAAGGAGGTGGTATCCTGAATTCTGCAAAAAAATTACATGATGCTTCTGAGGATGATCTTTTTATCCAGGCGTGGAAAAGATTAGAAGAAGTAAGTAAACTCGGCACCAGTGCAATCGAAATAAAAAGCGGCTATGGCTTATCGTTACAGGGCGAATTAAAGATACTCAGGGTGATAAAAAAGCTGAAAGAAAAAAGTGCGCTGAAAATAAAGGCTACTTTCCTTGGTGCACATGCCTTTCCATCTGAATTCAAAGAGAATCACCCTGGATACATAGATTGTATTATCAATGAAATGCTTCCGGTAATTGGAAAAGGAAAACTAGCCGATTATATAGATGTTTTTTGCGAGAGAGGATTTTTTTCACCGGAAGAAATGAAAACAATTTGCGAAGCAGGTAGAAATTATGGTTTAAAGCCAAAGTTGCATGTAAATCAGCTAAACAGTATTGGTGGAATAGAAACAGGAATATCTATTGGAGCTCTGTCGCTTGATCATTTAGAAACGTTAACTGAGAATGAAATTGATTTACTTGGAAAATATGAAGGCGCTTCAACCCTTTTACCATCCGCTGCATTTTTTTTAAGAATGCCTTTACCACCGGCACGCAAACTGATAGATGTGGGGGCTGCTATCACGCTTGCATCTGATTATAATCCTGGTTCTTCGCCTTCCGGTAATATGAATTTTGTTATTTCACTGAGTTGCATTCAAATGAAAATGTTACCGGAAGAAGCTATTAATGCTGCTACTTTTAACGGTGCCTGCGCCATGGAAATAGAAAATGATTATGGAAGTATATGTGTGGGCAAAAAAGCAAATCTTATTTTTACCAGGCCGGTTCCGTCTGTTGCTTATTATCCTTATTCTTTTGGAAATAATTTAATTGATAAAGTAATGATTCGTGGTACTTTTATATAAAATAAAAATATTTTTTAAAAATACTTTTAACTGAAATTTTATGACGGGACAATTCAGACGATATGGGAAGTTTGACATTCTTTCGCTTACACATCTACGTAAGTATGAAACAAAAATGGGAGAGATAGTTCTTTGTAACAAATCCCTTGATTTTGAAAAAGCCATCTCGGAAACGAAAGCAAAGTATATCCTTTTTGGAATACCTGAAGATATTGGTGTAAAAGCGAACCTGGGAAAAGGTGGTGCGAAGACCTGCTGGTTCCCATTTCTTGAATCATTTTTAAATATTCAAAGTAATGATTTTTTAAGTGGTGAGAATATTTTTGTTGCCGGTCATTTCGATTTTACTGATGCTCAAAAACTGATCAACGTAAATGCTGCTACGGATGAAGAAAAGATTACTGCTTATCGTTCTTTTGTAAATAAGATAGATGATGCCGTTGAAGAAATTATAAAAATTATTACTCAGTATCATAAGATCCCTCTTATTATCGGAGGTGGCCATAACAATGCGTACCCTGCTATAAAAGGGGCGGCTAAAGGATTGTACAAGGCAGAGCTGGTACAGCTTGCGCAAATCAATTGTATCAACCTCGACGCACATACAGATTATCGGCCTGCAGAAGGGAGGCATTCGGGTAATGCATTTCGCTATGCAGATGAAGATGGTTATTTAAATAAATATTGCATTATAGGGATCCATGAAAATTATTTACAGCAAAATGTTTGGATAGATATTGTGAACAATCCATTTATGGATTGTATTACTTATGAAGATATTTTTATCCATGAAAAAAAGAATTTTATCCAGGCTGTAGCTCATGCCACAGGGTTCACTGAAGATAATTACACAGGAATTGAACTTGACCTGGACTCAATAGAAAATACGTTAAGCAGCGCTATGACCCCCAATGGAATTTCTTCTTTACATGCCAGGCAATATATGAACTTTGTGGCTACTGATTCCAAAATTGCATACGTGCATATCTGTGAGGGAGCCACCAGGCTGGATACTGGAGAAAACAGTTCTACTACCGGCAAATTAATTAGTTATTTGGTAAGTGATTTTGTGAAGGCAAATATGGCTATAAAAAAATAAGGATACGATTCCTCATATCCTTATCTGAAATATAAATATTGTTTTTTTTATTGTGGGCTTACATATTGATCATAGGAATATCCTTCCAATTGAATTGATTTAGTAACTAACAATAAAACGGATTATTACAAATAATGTTCCGAAAAATCCTGTGGGAAAATTTGACAATGTGGACAAAAATGGTTGGTGGTTAAATTGTTTAATGGAAATCAACCGAAATTGTTTTCTCCCGAATGCTTTGTTCGGACGGGCGCTTACTGAACCAGTACTTTTTTATTTTTTATTTTTTATTTCGTATTTTACTACTACTAATACCGCACAGGGCTTGAGTATTGCCTTCTGAATCTTTTGTTTCCGCCTGAAATTTTTTGTCTTCCAATGATATACCCTATTTTAATATTAACGGAAAAATAAGAATCATTATCATTGGGATCGCCCCTGATACCTCCCGGATGATTTGTATTATCGGCAGGTAAGGCGTCCGGCCTCCCCCTGTCATTTAATATAAGCGCGTCAGTTAATTGAGTGCCACTTAAATATTTTGAAAATACGGAAGGATCAATATACCTCCCATGTACATCATCTAAATAGTCAGTAAACAATATCCGGCTTACGTATTCAATTTTTATATCAAACTTAGCTGATATTTCGTATGCCAGTCCGAATCCATAAGAGAGGTTTATTTGGTTGAGACTGTATTCCTTACTGTTTGGGTATTCTGCGAAGCCTTCGCCTTCTGTGTGCAATGGGCGAAGATCAATCCATTGGCCATTCAAATTTGCCTGTGGATTGAAATGAAAATATCCGACCCCTCCTAAAATATAAGGTGATAATGATGAAGGAGGGAGTTCGGGGTCAAGATTCTTGTAAAATGCTATCGGATAAAATTCGGTTAAAAGTGAAACTTCGGTAATTGGACTTCTAAAACTCAGGTTTCTGTTATATCTTCCAACTGCTGCAGTTGTTTTCACACCTTTTAATAAGCTATCATAAGCCTGCACCATTCCCTGGGTACCTTCAAGTCTAAATCCTAAAAAATGTTTATAAAGTGCACTAAAATAAATACCTCCGGCAAATTTGGTAGTATTGAGATTCAGATCTTTGAAACCCGCTGCACCTTTCCCTTTTCGACCTCCAATATCAGTCAGGCAATTCATTGGACCTGAAGAAATCCCTGCCTCAAAAGTAAGGTCATTATCATAATACTCATCGTTATAAAAATAATATTGTGCTTTTGCCTGAAAAGCAACGATACACAATATTAGAAAAAAGGGAATTTTAATTTTCATTAAAGACGAGTTATTTTGATTTTCTTTTAAATTCTCTACAAAAGCCTATACAAATTAAAGAATAATTTTTCTCATTTTATTTTTTTAAATACTTTTTATTGCAAAAATCTGTCCTGATTGGCTATAGACGGACAGGATAGTCTGAATAATAAGTTTTTTTGGCGACATCCTCTCTTTTATTTCTTTTCGGTTCAACTTACTTTTTCTTTACCTGAAATTTTCATAGCCAGCGAGAATCATCTATAACATATGTCCATCATTGTACATTATTTCAAAAATCTCAACAATTAAAACAGCAAAACCGTTGCAACCATAATAGTTGCAACGGTTGCACTATTTACTTTTTAACCCTATTATTGTTTTTGCAATTTTGCATTATAATTCAATTCATCATTTACAATAGTTACAAAATACATTCCTGCCAGTAACTGAGGCACATTCACTGATACTGCATTATTTCCATTTATCACATCAATCGTTCTTTTATACATCGTTTGTCCATTGGTATTTCTTATCAACATTATAGCCGTGCCTGATTGAGCAGCGCTGAAAGAAGCGGTAAAATTATTCACAACCGGGTTAGGGTAAATGCGGAAGGATTCATTACTGCTGTTGGTAGAAAGCCTTACCACATTAGAGAAGGTGAATTGACCGTCTATATCTATCTGTCTTAATTTATAATAAACATTATTTCCTTCAGGGCTGATACGATCCTGGTAGCTATAGTTTTTGGGTGTAGAACTGTTACCTGCTCCGGCTATAGTTGCGGCCAGTTCAAAATCATTGCCATCAAAACTTCTATACAATTCAAAACGATCGTTATTTATTTCCTGGCTTGTTTGCCAGTTGAGGTTGGCAACTCCATTAGAATAGGTGCCATTAAAAGAAACTAACTGTACAGGTGCAGGGCCAGCGGAAACCACAACAAGTTTATAGTCATTAAAGTAATTACAAGAAGGGTTAGCGAGGTTACCACTTGTAGTAGCAACAACCAGCCTGTAAATATTTCCATTTGCATTAGGTTGGGTAAGATCGGTAGAAGCGTTTGTAATATCATAACTAAATGTTGCTACACCATTTGTATAAGTAAGTGTGCCGGTTTGCAAATCTGAAAAAGATACTGAACCGTCTGTACTCACCTGCAATTTGTAAAAAGTATTTGTGCTGGAAGGGTCAGTTACAGTAAATACAGGCGTAACTGTATTCCCTTCTGTTGTATAGGCAGGACCAGTAACACTAACCTGCGACTGAACAACATTAATAGAGATATCGTCAAGGCCAAGATCATTACCGCTGGCAACAAATGTTGAATTTACCACCTTTAAATCAACTGTAGAAGTAGTAGAAATAAATTTACCACCCACTTTATGCCATTGATGATCGTAAGGAATGTGTCCTGAAGTTGCAATAGTATCATTTCCATTAACCACGAAGGAAATGTCGGGAGCAGCAGCAGCATTACCACCCGGAGGCATCATGTTGATAACCCAGGCAGAAAATTCGTAGGTAGAACCTGTACAAACAGGTATTGATTTTATCTGGTAAAATATAGGGGATTTAGTAATATCCGGTGCACCATTTACAGCAAGAAAATAACCACCGTCACCTGTATGGTCGGCAGCTTGCCAAATGGGTGTATGAATACAATTAGAACCAGTGGAATCTCCCATCACTTTTAAAATAGAATAAGTAAATTCAGGTTGCATCCCTTGGGTGGCCGCAGTATAGGTATAGTCTGAACAAGGAAAAATATTTCCACTTGTGCTTGAACAACCATTCAGTTTATTTCCTACATTACCTATGGGGTTGTAGGTATTGGTTCCTGATTGCAGGCAAGCATCAGCAGATGTATTTACTGTGATGTAGGGAACACTGAAAGTGCCACGGGCGCCTAATAAGTTGGGACCGCTATTTGATGTTCCGGTTTGAGCCGATGAAATTTGAAAGCTGAACAGACATATTGCTGCTAATAGAAGAGTGGTAAATTGTTTCATTCCTTTAGGTTTTGAGTTAAGTTAAAGCGGCCAACAAAAGAATAGATTGTAAGACTACGGCTTTAAACAAAGGAATGCGGAAAAGGTAATTTTGGTATATTAGTTTGGGGTATTTCGGAGGATCTTTGGAGGGTAATCCTTAGCAGTTTGCTTGCTTTGGAAATACAAAAATATATAAGATTTTGATGAATCCAAATGTTTTTGGAAGTTTTTTTCTGAAAGTAGAATTGCAAAAGAATTTTTAAAGAAGGGGTATCTACCAGATTTCTATACTCTTAAGCCCAATTTATAAATGATAATATATTTTTAATAAATAACTCATAATCAATGCTCTTAAATTAATTACTACAATTTTTGCATTATATATAATTTTAAGCTTATTTATATAACAATAGTAAAGCTTTCCATAGCAATCATTTTTCCAAAAAGAATTCTTCAGCGGGTTGGTAACTTTTATAAAAGAATCCTGTTTTTATTTTTGTTTGCCTGGCAATGGGATATATCTTTTGTACACGGAATTACCCATAATTTGACAATTTCCACTTTACTGTCTATTACCTATTATCACATTTCTAAAAGACTACATTGATAACTTTAGTCAAATTCCCTGGCATTTTTATCTCAAGCCGGTAAATACCAGGAGGAATATTTTGTTGCGGCTGTAACTTTTCTACAGTACTTCCACCGGAATATTGAATGCTTTTTGTCATAAATAGCTGCCCTGATGAATTCAAAAGTTTAATCTCGTAATTACCTGGCTGTTGGTTTACCATTTGCAGGTTAAAATTATATGTGGATGCCGGATTGGGATAAACACCAATATCCGTATTTCCGTTTTCATGATTTACTGTCATAATATTACTGTAGGATACGTTTCCATTGATAGCTACGCTGGCGATACGGTAATAAGTATTTCCTGTTCCGGGATTCGCATCTACCCAATAATAGGAATTAATGGTATTGAATGCCTGTAAAGTATTTAGTTTTATAAAATTGATCTTGTCTAATGATTTTTCAATATCAAACTGCAACAAATTATTTTCATTCTCTGTTTTCCAGATTAATTGTATTTGATTATTACTTTCAAATGCACCGAGAGCTGTTAAATGCGGAAGAGGTGTTGCTTCAGGAACACTATCCGAAAAAATGATCCTGAACCTGTCTGTAGCCTTTGAATCGGGATCAGAAGTTACTGAAAAGTCAACATCCGTAGTTCCATTCAGGTCAATATGAGTGGTAGTATTAAGGTATTTATCCTCCAATATCCCCTGCCTGTGAGGTGCATCCAGATTTGTAGTTACAAATTCCACCCGGTAAGTAATGATGCGCATGTTCCACATTTTGAAAAATATAGAATCATTGCCTTCAATGGTATGCCTTCTTTCAATTACATAAACTGTATTATTTCTCAGCAAACCCCAATTCTCTGAAGGATTGCTCAATTTTCTGGCATCCATACCGTCCAAAGCATTGCTGTATGCTGAACTATACTGAGTAAGATTTCCGTCCATCAAAACCGTAGATCCCTCAGGAGACACAATATATAAATTAGATCTTATTTGAGCAAAATCAGAACTGTCTGGTGATGTATGAGGAGAACAGATAGCGGTAAAGTGGGCACATAGTACCATTATTACCAATGAAATTAGGTTTTTCAAATGTTGGATTTTATAGATTTTGGATATCTAATCTATAAAACGCAGTACATTTTTATCTATTGTATTTTTTTAGGATTTTTTTAAAAATGGATTTTATTTTCACTGTGAGTCAGAGATCATCACTGAAAATATCATCCGGATGAAATCAGAAATCCTCTAAAAAAGTCAGTTTACAGGGATTAGGAGAGTCATCAAAAAGTGACAAATAAAAATCCGGCATATTTCTTCTTTTACTGCATAAATAAGAAATAAAAGAGTAAGGGTAGCAAAGAAAAAACTGAAAGATTAAAACATCGAAATTTATTTTTTACTAATAAATAATCATTCCACCGTTACCGACTTAGCCAGATTCCTCGGTTTATCTACATCACATCCTTTTGCGACGCCGATATAATAGGAGAGTAGCTGCAGTGGAACAACACTTAAAATTGGCGCAATTATTTCATTTGCGGGTGGTACTGCAAATACATCATCCGCCATTTGCGGTATCAGATCATCCCCTTCGGTAATAATAGCGATCACTTTTCCTTTTCGCGCTTTTATTTCCTGGATGTTGCTTACAATTTTGGCGTGGTATTCATCTTTTGTCGCTACAAAAACTACCGGTAGGTTTTTATCAACCAATGCAATGGGGCCGTGTTTCATTTCTGCAGCGGGATATCCTTCCGCATGGATGTAAGAGATTTCTTTCAGTTTCAGGGCTCCTTCCAGGGCGATAGGAAAATTGTATCCTCTGCCAAGGTAAAGTGCATTGCCAGCGTCCTTATATTTTTCGGCAATTGGTTTCAACAGATCTCCGTTCTTTAATATGGCATCCACTTTTTCAGGAATATTTTCCAATTCTACCAAAAGTTCCGTGTATCTTGAATTTTCAATAGTTCCTTTTTCTTTCGCAATTTTTAAAGCGATCATCATCAAAACTGCTAACTGTGCAGTAAATGCCTTTGTGGAGGCCACCCCAATCTCAGGGCCCGCATGCGTATATGCGCCGGCATGTGATGCGCGTGAAATAGAAGAGCCAACCACGTTTACAATTCCAAAAATAAATGCACCTTGTTCTTTTGCTTTTTCAATAGCGACTAAAGTATCTGCAGTTTCGCCACTTTGCGACACAGCAATAATTACATCTCCTTTATTGATGATCGGATTCCTGTAACGAAACTCTGATGCGTATTCCACTTCTACCGGAATGCGGCACAATTCTTCAATAATGTATTCCGCTTCCAAAGCCGCATGCCAACTGGTGCCGCAGGCAATGATAATATACCTCGGCGCATGTATCAGCGCTTCAATATGATCCTGGATTCCCTTCATCGTGATGGTTCCTTTTTCTGCGTCTAACCTTCCCCGTAAGCAATCATAAATAGTAGTGGGTTGTTCATAAATCTCTTTCAGCATGAAATGATCATAACCACCTTTTTCTATCGCTGCCAGTTCTATATCCAATTTGCTGATATAAGGCATTTGCCTTTCGTTGCCAAGATTTTTTAGAATCAATTCTCCCGCTTTGATGATGGCGATTTCATAGTCATTTACATATACGACTTCTTTTGTGTATTCCAGCATGGGCGTGGCATCCGAGCCGAGAAAGTGTTCATCTTTTCCAATACCTATTACCAATGGGCTCCCTTTTCGCGCAGCGATAATGGTATCAGGATTATCCTCATCAAGCAGCAGGATAACATAAGCTCCGGAAACCCGTTTTAAGGCAATTCTTACTGCTTCTTCCAAAGAACTTTGCGTATTTTTTTGAATATCTTCAATAAAATTTACCAGCACTTCAGTGTCGGTCTCACTTTTGAAAGAATATCCTTTTTTAATTAATTCTGATTTAAGCTGCGCATAATTTTCAATGATACCGTTGTGAATTACGGCCAGCTTTTCGTTATTACTTTTATGGGGATGTGCATTTACATCGCTTGGTTCACCATGTGTTGCCCAGCGGGTATGCCCGATTCCGATATGTGCATTTACAGGTTTCCCTAAAAGAGACTGCTCTAATTCAGCCACTTTCCCTTTTTTCTTAAAAACCTCTAACCCGTTTTCATTAATTAATGCAATACCAGTACTGTCATATCCGCGATATTCCTGTCTTTTCAATCCTGTAATAATAATGGGATAAGCTTCTCTTGGGCCGATGTATCCAACAATTCCACACATATTTTTTGTTTTTTGTTGGCACAAAATAACGAAAAAGTGTTTAGGTAAAATTTAAAATTTATGGCAAGAGGTTTAGAAAAAAGTTTAGATTGTTTAGGAGGTTTAGAATATTTAGTGAAGAATGAAATTTGTGGATATTTGTTGATTTGCTAATCTGCAAATGAGAGTTTTTTTTCTATTTAGCCAGGTTAGCGAGTATTGTTTTAATCTTTCTTTTTAAAGGTTCATCTATTTTTCCTATTACTAATTCGATCAATTCTTTTTCTAATGTGGCAATTTTATGTACACGCACAATGGATGGAAGTTTTAACCCGGATTTCTCCCATTCATCTATTAAAACATCTTATGCAGCATCATAGATTTTACTGGTAATCCTACAGACAATAATATCTCCATCATTAGTGTCATTAATAAGGAGAGCAGGCCTCTTTTTATAAGTCTGTTCATTAGTAAAAGGAAATTTCAATAATACGATATCGCCAAAATTTAAATTGTGCACAGGTTAAAAATTATCATAAATTGAATCAGACTCAGCATATCCTTTTAAAAATTGCTCTTGAATAGTTTCTTGAATGAAGGGATCGTTCCGATGAAAATTACCGGCATCACCTTCCTCTATTAAAACAATAACCCTTATTTCTTTGTCTTTATTAATTTCTAATGCTGATTGAATCACATCAGGAACAAGGATTTGGTTATCTTTTATTTTTGTTACAAATTCAAGTGCTTTCATTTCGCGATTATTTTTATAAAGATATACATTTTGTATAAGGGAATGAACTGATAAGTTTTTTTTGTGATTTGAGAAAATAAATAGAAATTAAGGCTAAAAGTTTGTTTATTGATCTGCAAATCAGGAAGGAGTTTCATAAATATTTTTTTTATGGAATGATGTTTATACTTCGTAAAGGGGTAAATTAGTGAACTTTTCAAGCTAAATCATTCACGGTTTTGTCCCTTTGCGCAGTATAGTTCAGAAATTTAAAGTATTCATAAATTCATACATTGTTTGAATCACAGATTAGCAAGTTCGTCCTTATCTTTCAGATCGGCTCTTCTCTCCAATCCTTTCATTCCCCAATGCAAAATAATAGGTATGATAACCGGAATAAAACGCGAAACCAAAGGAAGAAAAAAGGATATTAAAAGTGATATAAGAAATACTACCGGAATCATCAGGCTTCTGTATAATCCAAGTTGAATCCTGGCTCGGGATATTTTATGCGTAAGTAAATTGCGTTTCGGATTGCTTACGTATAACCACAACCAGCAATTCATAAAACCGGTAAAACACATATTGGCTACATACACTGCATAAGGAAGAAGCATGTTGGTATCTGATCCATATTCTCCCAGTAAACCCGAACTGAAAGGCAGCAGTACTATAGAAAAAAGAAAGGCAAGATTTATCCAAATCAAAGAAATCGTATAATTGATTACATATCCAAATATGCGGTGATGCACTGACCAGTAATGGCCGATGATGCCAAAACTTATAAGAAATCCAAAAAATTTCAGGGAATCACGAGAAAGATAATTCCACAAAGCTGCATCGGTATAGATATGCAATTCATCGCGGTTAGGCACCTTTATCTCAATTACCAGTAGCGTAATACAAATAGCAAAAACGGCATCAGTGAAAAAAAGAAATCTTTCTAACTGAAATTTAGAGCGCGATATATCGTGCCTTGGATGATTCATAATAATTTTTTTAAGGCACGGATGGGGCTAATATTTGTTTTCATTCTTTTTTCAGTCAGTAAATTTAGATAATGAATTTAAAATTTATTTTCTTTTATCTTAATCTTTCAAAGTTTGTCTGGTCCCTGTTTTATCAGTTCACGATATCGGCAATACTATAATAAACTCACTTCCTTCTCCTTCTTTACTTTCCGCTTTTATTTCCCCACCATGCGCTTTTACAATATCATAACTCAAACTCAGTCCCAATCCAGTTCCACTTCCTGTTGGTTTGGTGGTAAAAAATGGTTGAAAGATTTTATCTACAATATTTTTAGGAATGCCGTTGCCGTTATCAATAACGGTAATCAACACACTATTCCCAGATTTCCTGGTGGTGACTGAAACTGTTGGCTGATAGCTGTTAGCTGATAGCTTTGCTTTCTCATTTACTGCGTAAAAAGCATTATTTAAAAGATTGAGTAAAACTCTTCCAATATCCTGCGGAATGATATTTATTTTTCCGATGCTTTCATCAAAATCGGTTTTCATGGTTGCATTGAATGATTTATCCTTTGCACGCAAACCATGATAACTTAATCGTAAATATTCATCAGCTAAAGCATTAATATCTGTAGGCTCTTTTACGCCAGTGCTGGTTCGTGAATGTTGCAACATTCCTTTTACAATATCGCCTGCACGTTTGCCGTGGTGATTTATTTTTGCTTCGTTTTCTTTGATATCACTAAGAATGGATTTGGCTTCAGAAATATTTCCTTTATCTATTTCCTGTTCCGCCTCATCAATCAACTCAGTATTTACATCAGAAAAATTATTCACGAAATTCAATGGGTTTTGTATCTCATGTGCAATGCCTGCAGTGAGTTCGCCAAGGCTTGCCATTTTTTCTGATTGTATCAATTGTGCCTGGGTTAATTTTAGTTCATTATATGCTTTCTCAATTTCTTTTGCCTGTTCCAATTCCTTTTCCCGACTTTTGATTCTTTCCTTTTCAACTATTCTGTTCCTGATAGAGCGGTTTGCAAAAAATAAAATCACAAGAAAACAAACAACATATAATGTGTATGCCCACCAGGTTTTCCACCAGGGCGGAGAGACAATAATTGTGATGTCTTTTTCTGCCCAAACCCCACTATCGTTTACTGCCTTTACCTTAAAGATGTAGCTTCCCGGCGCCATATTAAAGTAGTATGCTGTTTTGGTTTCACCCGCCATCTGCCAGATATGATCATAGTTTTCCAGCATATATTGCAAGTGATTGTTTTCTGAACTGGCATAATCAATACTTGCATATTCAAAAGAAAATGTATTTTGGTTGTACTGTAAATCAATTTTTTTGGTTTGTGCTAAAGCCAGCGGAAGAATGCTTCCCTGGCCAACTGTAACTGGTTTGCTGGCAAGAAGAAAGTTGGTAATATCTATAAGTGCCGGCGGAATATTGTGTATTAATTGTTCAGGTTGGAAGGCAAAATAACCCGAAGTATCTCCATACAATATTTCCCCGTTTTCCCGGGTATATCCAACACCACGCATAGCCCTTGCATCCACACCCTGGTCTTTCCCATACACAACTGTTGTGTTTTTTTCTGCATTTAATTTTATAATACCGCTATTTGTTTTCAACCATAAATTTTTCTCATGGTCTTCTGTTATCCAACCTATGCTAGTACTTGCATTCAATGCACCGGAAGCATCACTAAAAAGTGTAAACGCATCCTTTTCTTTATTGTATTTGTAAAGACCAATATTTGTTGCAGTCCAAAAGTTTCCGCCACTGTCTTTCATGATACAATTGATTCCTGGTTGTGAATTAATAAAATATCGTTTGAAATGTCCGCTTTGTTCATCAAGCCTGTTTATTCCACCGCTGGTAGCTACCCACACTTGGTTATTTTTATCTGGTAAAATGTCCTGAATAATATCATCATTAGTAGCAACACGGGCATTATTCTGAAATCGCTTTATAAATGTCCCCGTCTTAATATCCATTGTTTGCAAGCCCCTAAATGTAACTACCCAAAGTTTGTCCTTAGTATCCGGTTTAACCACAAAAACCGTATCAGAAAGTAAACTATTGGCATCGCCTTCTATGTGATGATAAGCTTTAGAAGTTTTCGTAACAGGATCAAAGTGATGTAAGCTACGGCGAGTTGCAAGCCAGAATGTATTGCTTTCCTTATCTTTCTCAATATTGATGATGACATTTTTAGGCGAAGCAGTGTCTTTATCTATTAAAAATTTGTGTTCTTTTCCATTGCTGTCAATATGGATCAATCCCTTATTTGAAGCCAGCCATAAAGTGTGGGCGCTGTCTTCTGCAAAAGCATTAACACCTCCTCTAATGTAGTGATGAGGCAGCTTGTTTTGATAGGGGTTTATTTTGTATAAATTATAAATTCCGTTGGAGGCACCCCACGTAGATATCCAGATAATACCATCACTTGTTTTATAAGCATACCAAAATTCATTGGTGGCTAATTGCTCTTTACTGTTTTTATCAGAGCTGAAATGCGTTACTCTTTTTGTGGAAGGATCATATACATTGATACCTCCTTCCATAGTTCCTATCCAAATTCTGCCGGCATTATCTTCTGTTATAAAAGTGATATGGTCATCCACATAAGAAAGCGTTTTTTCTAAAGCGGGCCTGCTTAGTTTTTCGGGATGAGCAGGATCATAATAGTAGTGGGTAAATACCCCGGTAGCCCGGTTAAGTGTTTGCAATCCATCTCCGGCAGTGCCCACCCAAAAATTTCCTTTGCTGTCTTCAAAGATGGCGCGGACACGGTTATCAGCAATACTATTGGGATTCTTTGGATCATGCAGGTAACTTTTAAAAGTGCCCGTTTTACGGTCAAACCGGTTCAACCCGGCAGCACCTTCCTGCGCATTTTCACCAAAAGGGCTCCCCGTGCCTACCCATATCACACCTTCATGATCTTCATAAATAGCGCGCACCAGGTTATTGCTCAGGCTTGCAGGATCATTAGCAATATGCGCAAAATGAGTAAAGGTGCGGGTTTGAGGATTAAAGCGATCCAGGCCTCCATAAGTGCCCACCCACAAAGTTCCCTGCTTATCCTGCATCAGGACTGTTACCGTATCATTGCTAAGGCTGTTGGGATCATTTGCCAGGTGGCGGAAATGGGTAACAATGCCTGAGGCCGGATCTAAATGGTCTAACCCGGTTACATAAGTACCAATCCAGGTGATTCCATCATTAGCAGCGAGAATACATTCAATCCTGTTATCTGCAATGGAATTGGGATTTTTTGGGTCATGCAGGTAATGGGTAAACTGTTGCCCGTCGTACTTATAAACGCCGGTGTAATTTGCCAGCCAGAGAAACCCATCCGGCCCCTGAGACATGCCTGAAATTAATTGCCAGGGTCCATCTTTCGGCGGATTTAACACCTCGAAATTGATATCCTGTGTAAAGCCGCATAGATGAAAAAGCGACAGTATGATAGTAAACGAAAGAAAAAATGGGAAACGTATTTTCATTGTAAAAGTTTAAGAATTTCTATTAATTAAATTATGTTTTAGTATAAGAGTAATTGGATAGTAAACTCCGTTTCCTCGCCTTCCTTACCTGCCTGCGCTACTGCTTCGGCAGACAGGGTCTCCACTTTTATCCCGATAGCCATCGGGACCCCACCATGCGCTTTCACATTATCATAAATTGTCTGAACCATGATTTATAAGATTTAAGGATCACCAGGATTGTTTCCTTAATCCTACTAATCTTACAATCATGAAAATCTTAGTTCAGACAACAGGCAATTGAATAATAAATGTACTTCCTTCACCATCTTTACTCTCCACTTTTATTTCTCCGCCATGCGCTTTTACAATATCATAACTCAAACTTAATCCCAATCCAGTTCCACTTCCTGTTGGTTTGGTGGTAAAAAATGGTTGAAAGATTTTATCTACAATATTTTTAGGAATGCCGTTGCCGTTATCAATAACGGTAATCAACACACTATTTCCAGATTTCCTGGTGGTGACTGAAACTGTTGGCTGATAG
>Ga0208717_1000063_pt1 | contig 68395 bp, 50 predicted proteins | sample NGESurF53shallow_FD_184489 | JGI IMG/M metagenome (GOLD analysis project Ga0208717, IMG submission 184489) | Arctic peat soil microbial communities from Barrow, Alaska - NGEE Surface sample F53-3 shallow (SPAdes) | ecosystem: Environmental > Terrestrial > Soil > Wetlands > Peat ... | reverse complement strand
CGCCGAGGGGACCTGAGCCGGCCGAGCGGATGCCGGGCGCAGCAGTTCCATCCACATTCCGGCGCCGAGCCCGCCATAAATGGCGCAGTAGGCGAACGGACCCAGAAGGGCGTGCCGCGCGCCATGCCGACGTCCCAGGTCGGCCGAGGCGGCCAGAATCATCAGCAGGAAGGTGGCTGCCGGGACCGCCAGCAAGGCGGGAATCCAGCTATTGAGGACGGCGGCGGCGATGCATCCGGCAATGCCGGCCGCCAGCAGCGCCAGGAGAACGGCGGGAGCCCATTGCGATAGCGAAGCCGAGGCGGGATGCTTGCGCGACAGGCGAACCCGGCCCGTACCGTAGCGCTTCATCTGCCGGAACAGGCCGATGAAGCTGCGCCGCGGCTCATAGTAGACCGCGACCCGGGGATCGGTGTAGGCCTTGTATCCGGCATCGGCGACACGGGTGTTGAATTCGACGTCCTCGCAGGCGTCGAAGCTTTCGTCGTAGGGGCCGAGACGCTCGAACAGTTCGCGGCGGTAGGTGGCGCCCGAACTGGCGGGATGGACAAAGCCGGAGTGGGTCATGTTGTAAATGAGCGAATCGCGGCCGTGGCCCAGGGTAGAGGCGCGCGCGTCGGCGATAATCCGGCCGATTCCGGCGGGCGAGAAGGCAATCAGGGGCTGGGGGCGGCAGAGGCAGTCCGCGCCGGTTTCCCGCATCAAGTCGACTGTGTCTTGCAGCAGCCGCGGCGAGGGGACCTCGCAATGCCCGTCGATGAACAGAACAATCTCTCCGGTAGCGGCGGCGACCCCGGCATTGCGGCCGGCTCCGGAACGAATGCCGGGATTGTCGATGAGCCGTATCGGCGCCGCTGAAAGCGCGGCGCGCGCCTGGACCAGATGGCGTGTGCCATCGGTCGATTGCCCGTCGGCAACCAGAATTTCATAGCGATCCGGGGGATAGGCCTGGCCGGCCAGTTGATCGAGCAACGCGCCGATCGATCGAGCTTCGTTGCGCACCGGCAGGATGACCGAGATCCTGGGCGGCGGGATTTCCGACGCCGGCAAGGCCGGGGCCAAGACGCTAGGCGACAACATCGATCGGTTCCTGGAATCGGTTGCCGGCGAACTGGTTGTCGGCGGCGTCCGCATAACCGTCTCCCAGCAACATCCGATACAGGGTTTCGAGCAGCGAGCGCTGCCGCGTCGGGCAGAAATTTTCCCGCACCCGACGCCGGGCCTCGGCGGCCAGACGAGTGCCGAGGCCGTTCGAGCCCACGAGCTTTGACATCGCTTCGGTCAACGCCGGACCCGATCCGGGTTCAACCAGCAGGCCGGACACTCCGCTTTCGACCACCTCGGGAACGCCGCCGGCATGAGTGGCGATCACCGGAATTCCGAGCAGCATGGCTTCCAGCACGGTGTTCGGAGTGCCTTCGGCAAGGGAGGGCTGCACCAGGCAGTCCATCAGCTTCATCCAGGCGGCGGGTTTGGGCTGAAAGCCGGCGAAACAGACCCGGGATTCGACGCCCAGCCGGCGCGCCTGCGCCCGCAGCGCGGATTCCTCGCGACCTTCGCCGAGCAACAGCAATTCGATGGGCTGGCCGGGCAGCATCTGCCGCAGCTGGGCGAAGGCATCGAGCAGAAAGCGATGTCCCTTCTCCCGACTGAGGCGTCCGGCGGCGCCAAAGACAAAGGCGCGGTGGCTGAAGCCCAGCTCTTCCCGGCTGGGAACGGCTTCCCGCAGACTGGTGGCTTCGCGGGGAGCAAGCACCGCGTTCTGAACCACCAATGGCGCGCGGCGGCCGCGGCGCAGGCGGGCAAGTTCGCGGGCCTGCGCCGGCGAGGTGCAAATGACCCAGGGGCTGCGCATCAGCAGACTGCGCTCCAGCCGCTCGTAGAGCGTGACCTGCCAGGTCTCCGCGGTAAAGCCATGAACAAAGGGGACCCAGGGGACGCCGGCATGTTTTGCACTGAAATGGCCGACGACGTTCGCCTTGTAGCCGTGGGTGCACAGCAGATCGATGGCGTGGCCGTTCAAATACTCAGTGAGGTCGTCCACCAGTCCGGGCCGGATACCGCCGGGGATCGAGACCGTTTCAATGCCGTAGCGGCGGGCGGCGGCCAGCACTTCGGGCTGGTTGGCATCGTCCTGAAAACTGCCGAGAACAATCTGGTACCCGGCATTGCGGGTATCGCGGGCATGGTGCAAAAGCTGCTTTTCCGGACCGCCCACTGAGTTGCTGGCAATCAAATGCAAGATTCGGGACATGGTAGTTTCCTTCCGCGATCGAATTCTCCGCCATTGCTTTGCCCTTCTCTACTGCCATCGCAACGAAACCGCATCATCGTGCCCCCCGGCCGCATAGGGCGATCTTGATCGTCTTGAAGAGGATCATCAGATCGAACATCAGGGCGGCATTCTTGACGTAAAACAAATCGTATTCAAGCTTGGTGCGCGACTCGTCGATATTCGAGCCGTAGTCGGCGCAGACCTGAGCCCATCCGGTGATTCCGGGCCGGATGCAGTGCCGCAGATCGTAGTACGGTATTTGCTCCTCCAGCGTGCGGACAAAATGCGGCCGCTCCGGACGGGGCCCGACCAGGCACATTTCGCCGCGCAGCACGTTGACCACCTGCGGCAGCTCATCCAGCCGGAGCTTGCGGAGCACGGCGCCCACGCGGGTGACGCGCGAGTCGTTTGCCGTGGCCCAGACCGGGCCCGAGGCGCTCTCCGCATCCTGGCGCATGGAGCGGAACTTGATGACCCGGAAGCTGCGTCCGCCAAGGCCGACGCGCTCCTGGGTGTAGAACACCGGGCCGGAGGACTCCAGCTTGACGGCAATAGCGACCAGCAGCCCGATGGGCGCGAGCAGCACCGTCAACACGACGGCGGAAACGAAACTGGCGACGCGATGGAGCGCGCGCGTCATGGGGGCGGGAATCAACGCCTCCCCAAAGGCAAGGCCGTTGGCGCGGACCGACTCGACGGGGACGCGCCCGGTGATCGACTCATACAATGCCCCGGCATCCTGCACCCGGATGCCGATCCGCCGCAGGGCGAGCAGATCGCTGGCTGGAACGCTGGGCACGCCGATCTCCGAGCTGATGACGATGCGGTCGGCCCGGAAGGACCGGACCAGGTCGCGCAGGCGGTCGACCGTGCCGACAACGGCAAAGCGCAGATCGGCGGTCGCCGCGTCGTCGTCCGGCCCTCCCGCGGAAAGCGGACGGGACGGGTCCACCACCACGCCGGCCAGCTTGAACGGCAGGCCGGATTTCCCGCTCAACTCATCGGCCAGCCGCTGCACGGTGGCGCCGGAGCCGACCAGCAGAACCCGCTGGCCCTTGCTCATCCTCCGCAGCCACCAGCCGGAGAGTCGCCGCTCCAGGTAGATCAACAAGAGGATCAGGGCCAGAAGCGGTTCGATCAGATGCGCCTGGGAACGGTCACGCAGCAGAAACCAGGCCAGTGGGGAAAGCAGAACGGCGCTCAGCCCCAGTCCGCGCAACCCCGCCGCCAGCACCATTCTCTGGTTGCAAAGAACGGAGCTTTCATACAGGTCGGAAAAATAGAACGACCACAGGCCGATGGCGGCCGCCAGCAGGACCAGCGCATAAAATTCGGCGCTGGCCAGAGTATCCAGAGGAACACCAGGGCCAAAAAGAAGCAGAAATCCCGCCGTCAGCAACAGCGCGTCGCCGGCGATGAGCAACAACTTGCTGGACGGGATGTAAAGGTTGAACACGCGGATCATTTCAGTTCTCCGTGCTTTTCTGTCCGTAGCCGTAGCCGTAACCGTAACCGGAGGCCCGATAATAGCCTTCGCTTTTCAAGTGGCCAACACGATTGACGATGCAGCCGGCCACTTTGTCCTGCAGCATCGCCAGCGCTTCCCTGGCGGCGTGGATCGGGGTCGCATCCGCATTCACCACAAACAGTCCGCAGTCAACCAGCGGCACCAGCGACTGGGTGTCGGCCACGGCGAGCAGTGGCGCGGAGTCGAGAATGACGACGTCGTAGGCAGCGCGGATTTCCTCCAGCAATTTGCTCAATCGTTGTCCTTGCAGCAGCAGGTCCGGGTCCGCCAGCGGATGAAAGCCGAACAGCACGTCCAGCCGCCGGTTGACGCGATAGACCCCCTGCTGCCAGGGAACCTCTCCGGCCAGCGCGGAGGGGACGCGCAGTCCCCTTTCCAGGCCGAAGACGGTATGCAGATTGGGATGACGCAGGTCGAAGTCGACCAGCAGAATGCGCATGCCCTCGACCTGGCTCAGCGTGCCGGCCAGGTTGGCGGCGACCGTCGTCTTGCCCTCGCCGGGCAGCGCGCTGGTGATCAACATGGTGCGGATCTGGAAGTCCTTCCGCAGCGCTTTCACGCGGGTCCGCAACACGCGGAACTGCTCGGCCATCACCTGCTGTTTGGGGGCGAATTCCGCTCCTTCCGGCGCCAGCGCCACCAGCGACTGCGTCACCCGGGAAACATCCACCTGACGGACCGCTGCTCCCTTCTCGAGGACAGCAGACGGAGCGCGCTGCACCGGATTCTGTTCCACCTGGATCGTATGTTCCCGTTTCATGAATGCCCCTTCTGGCTGGATATCCGTGCGATTCATCTTGCGCTCTCCTGCCTGCGGAGGCGCCGTTTCGCCCGACGCGACGGGCGTCACCGGTCCACCGTCCCGGTCTGCCAATTCCCGGTGGGAAACTTAGGGCACTTGGGCAGCCCGATCATTACCGGCAGCTTGAGATAGCTGGCGGCCTCCTCGCTGTCGTGAATGGTGTCGTCGCGCAACTCGACGCCCAGGGCGCACAGCAGCCCGGCAAACGCGCCCAGAAACACCGATCCCATGTAGAGCAGGATCGGGTTGGGCCGATAGGGGGCAAGGGGAAGATTGGCCGGATCGAGCACCACGAACTGCTCGCTGTCGTTATTCTGTTCCAGTTGCGCCGCCATGCCGGATTCCTGCTGCTTTGCGAGCAGGCCATCGTAGTTCCTCTGCATTTCCTCATAGTTGCTGGACAGGGCGGCATATTCCGTCTGCACCGCCGGCAGCGCGGTCACGCTGCTTCGCAGTTGTACGATTTGCTGTTCTATCTGCGTCTGGTGCGCCTTCCGCGTCCGCAAATCGGTACCGAGCGCCACCAACTGGCTTCTGAGCTCATCGTTCATCGTAGGCCCGGCGAGTGGCGGGGCAGCCGCCACCGGGTTCGCCGCTGCCGATCTAGGCGCGATGAGGATCTGTTGTTTCAGCGCCGCGATTTGCCGCTTCAGGCGAACCACGTCGGGAAACTGCGGCGTGTACTTGAGCAAATTCGCATTGAGCTCGGCCTGTTTCTGGGCCAGCTCCACCTGGAGTGCCGTGGGCGGCGCCGGCGTGGAGGTGTCGCCTGCGTTGTCGACGCCGCTGGGAGCAACGTTGAGCACCGAATCCAGGTAGACGCGCCGCTGGTTGTCCTGATCGATGGCCGCGCTGTTATTTTGCATCTCGCCCTGCAACATGGCGATGGTGCTCAGGTTGGCCTGCGTCTGCTCCGGAAGGCTGCTGAGATGGGCGCTTTTGAACGCCTGGATTTTCGCCCGCTCGGCCGCCAGCTGCTGCGCCGCCTGTTGCACCTGCGCGGTCAGGAAGGCGTGGGTGCCGAGCGCCAGCGCCCGCTGGTCCCGCTGGTTCTCGGTCAGGAAAAGATGGGCAATGCCCGCCGTCGCCTGTTGTGCCTGGTGCGGGGTGGGACCGATGAAGGAGATCATGAATGCCCCGGCGCCGTCCGGGCCTATGCTCGAGTCCGGAGCGAGATTGACCGAGATGTTGCTGCGCATAGCGGCGATCAACCGCGCCGGCTTGGCGTGCGCCTTCCGCATGGCCGGATACAGATCCAGGCGGTCAATGATTTGAAGAAAACCGTTGCCGCTCATAATCTTGAGCCCGATGCGACTCAGCCGGTTCATGACGTCGCTGGTGGAAGGCCTGACATAGAGGGCGGGGACCTTCTGCGGCACCACCAGGATCGTGGTGGTCGACCGATAGCTGCGCGGCACCCTCGGCGAGAGCCCGATGCCGAGCCCGGCGACGATTACAAACGGTACGATCAGCCAGTACTTGCGGCGCCGGATCACGGCCACAAAGTCGCCGATCGAGGATGGGGGTTTCCGTTCCATTACTGCACACCTCCCTGGGTGGTGGTATTGCCGAGATTGAATCGAACGCCTCCGCCAAACTGGCTGCGGGTGAATCCGGAATTTGACTGTGCGGAGCTGCCCGACGAATTGTCAGAAAAGTTTTCCGAGCTCACCGAGTACAGCGCATAAAACTGCAGGCGGGGCTGGAACTGATAGGAAAGCTGCGCCGAGCCGCCGCCGACATGGCCGCTGTAAGTGTTGCTTCCGGACTGCATGGAATAACCGGCCGCGCCGGCAAAGATCCAGTGGACGGTCAGCGGTACATTGGCATTGAAGTTGAACGAGTTGCCCACGGTTGCCGGGGTCAGCAGATTGATCAGGAATGCCCGGCTGTATCCGGCGGAAAGTTGAGAGTGGCGGATCAAATGGCCCACACCCGCGTTGGCTGCGTAACTGGTCTCCTGGATGCCGCCGAACTGCGAACTGGAACCCTGCACAAACAGCGGGCCGGCACCCGCTGTTGCCGACCAGGTCGCATTCAGTTGACGTGTGTAGGTGGCCATCACCGTCTCCGCCGCCAGGTGTCCACTGGGACGAATGCCATAGATGTAGATCGGTGTGATCTCGATGCCAATCGTGTCGCGCGGAGACCATTGCGTGCCCAACTGCAGGTCGCCTCCGCTGGCGAGGAGCCGCTGAGAGAAATTCCCGTTGGCGCCGGCCACGTTGGACGGGGCCTCCAGAAAGAAGCCGCTGGTCAGGGTACCGGTTGCCGTCCATTTTGCACTCAACAGATAGCGATAAGTGATGTTGGTGGCCACATTGGTGATCTCAAAGCTGTCTTCCCGCAGCTCGGAACCCAGAGTGGGGACGACAATCCCCACGCCGCCGATGGCCAGAGACTGGGGAACGTACTGATTCAGACTCAAATAGCGAGCGGCCGTCGCGTCCCAGGCAACGCCGGAGCGTTGGCTGATGGCATGGGTCAAACTCTGATAGAAAGTCTGGCCGAAGTTGTTGATATCGGGATATTGCGGATACACGTTGTACTGCGGCTCGTAGAGCACATAGTAGCGGGTGCGCTGCGTGCGCAACTGCAATCCGGCGCTGGCGGTAAACTGCGCGAAACCGGCGGTCGTCTGGTTGGTCGAGGTGCCGAGAAAGTTCGTTTCCGCTCCGCCCATCGCTGAGAGTCCCAGACCGAATCGATTGAAGGAGGCATTCTCCGCAGTGGTGGCGTTCACGCCCTGGTTCAGGGTCAGATCGGTCCCGAGCATCTGCCCGGCCAGCGGCTGATCCGCCGGACTGGTGTCTCCGGTGGGCCAGGTGGCCGCGGGCACCGCCTGCGCCCGGGCCGGCTGAGAGAACGCCGGCAATAGGCAAAGCGCCACCCCGACCAGGCCAGCCGCGGAGACGGCGCGCCGGAGCTTTGTCGGGATACCTTTCAACAATGGCCGAGAAGCGATCACGGAACCACCAGCGTGTCACGGTTCTGGAGCAGGATGTCGTGGCTGCCGCGCTTGCCCTTCAGCACGTCTTTGTAGTGGATGCGGATGCGCTGCTGCTGCCCGTTCGACAGCGTCCGCAGAATGTAAATCTTGTTCGCTTTGGCAAACTCTCTCAGTCCACCGGCGGTCGCGATCGCATCGATGACGCTGATCGGAGGAACGAAAGGATACGCACCGGGGCGCATCACCTGACCCAGGACGTTGAAACGCTGGCTGCGAATCTGCACGACGATCACGCTCACATCGGGTTGGTTGAGGTACTTGGCGAAGTGGGACTGCAACTCGTGCTGCAGCTCGGTGGGGGTCAGGCCGACGGCCTGCACGTCGCCGATCAGCGGCAGGGAGATTTTTCCGTCCGGGCGCACCGCAACCTGGCGGGAGACTTCGGGCTCATGCCAGACGTTAATCGCCAGCACGTCGTCGGCGCCGACTCGGTAGTTGGCGCCGGGCGCGGGAGCAATATCGCTGTCGGAACGCAACGTCGCGTTGCCGGAGCTGGAGCCGAAGGAGGCGCCGATTGGGGCGGCGGGCTGGCTCACGGGGGCGCCGAAGGCTGGCTGCGAGCTGGAGCCCGACGGGGCGGTCGAATCCGTCTGCGCCCGCATCGAACCGAACGCAAAAATGAGGACAACCATCAGAATCCAGGAACGACCCAGCACTGCATTTCCATTCAGCATTTAGTTCTCCTCGGGGGACGATGGAACGGAGTTGGCCTGGCGCAGCCGCGGCAATCCCGCGTCCTTGATCTTGTAGAGCAGCGCGCGGTAGCTGATATCGAGCGACTGGGCGGTTTTGCGGCGGTTCCAGCGGTGCTCGTTGAGCGCCCGCAGGATGATCTGCCGCTCGAGAATCCGCACTGCCCGCTGGGTCTGAATGCGCAGCGGAAGGCGGGCGTCGGGGACAAAGGGCGCGGTCTCCGCCGTGTCGCGCTCGTTCAGCGCCTCGACAATGGCCTCCTCGGTCCCCAGCACCACGTAGCGCTTGACCAGATTTTCCAGCTCCCGCACATTGCCCGGCCAGTGATAGGCCTCCAGCAGCCGAAGAACGGACTTCGAAAGCGGCTCGATGGTGCGGCAAAACTTGAGCTCGTAATGGCGCAGAAAGTGGGTCAGCAGCATGGGAACGTCTTCTCTGTGGTCGCGCAGGGCGGGCAGCTCGATCGAGACGACATTGATGCGGTAGAAAAGGTCGGAACGGAAGCGGCCGGCCTCCATGTCGGCGCGCAGGTTGCGATGGGTGGCGCAGATCAACCAGATGTCGACGGCGCGTTCTTCTTCGCCTCCCAGGCGGCTGTAGCGAAAATCCTGCAATACCTGCAGCAGCTTGGCCTGGACGGTCACATCCAGATCGCCGATTTCATCGAGGAAGAGGGTGCCGTTCTGCGCCTGCTCCACTTTGCCGCTGCGGGCGCGGTTGGCTCCGGTGAAGGCGCCCTGTTCGCATCCGAACAGTTCGCTCTCGATCAGGGTGTGGGGCAGCGACGGGCAGTTGACTTGGACCAGCGCCCGGTCGCGCCGGGAGGAGAGCAGGTGCAGGTTCTGAGCCACGATGTTCTTCCCGGTGCCACTTTCCCCGGTGATGAGAACCGGCATTCCGGCCGAGGCAGCCTGCTCCACCTGGCGGCGAACCGCCACCATGGAAGCGGAGTTTCCCAAAAGCACAGGCATCGAGGACATTGAAGAGAGAGACGAAGGCAATAGTTGCATAGAATTTCCCACTCGTGTTTGTTCTATGCACGTAGGAAACCAAACAGCACCTGGAGCGAGGCGCGAATTCCAATTTTCCGCCGTTGCTGCGACCGCTCAATCGATATGAGGGCGTTGGATAAGCCTGTTGAGGTTGGGAGGCTCCATTCCAGGTGCCATTCCGGGCGACGTTACAACAGGGCTCGTCCAGATGGGGAGCTGTGGGGCGAGAACCTGCCCGGTTCGATTCCCGCCGGGATGGGAAGTTCCATTCGCAGTGGGTAAAACTTTTCACACGGCTCGGTGGGCAACGCGAACAAGCTGCGCGGGGCCCCGGAAAGAGAAGATTTGTGAGCGGACGTAGCCCAGCGGTACCCTTCAGTCGGTTACTAAAAGTTTGTTGCCAACCTGGATTTGAACAGGCAAAATCTATTTCAGGGTTGCACAGCTAGAATCCTTGTGCAGCCGAATGCAGATTGTTAACAGCACCGGCGGTAGAGATGAGTTTCCTAAGCTTCCGGGCTGCAGTATCGATTGCAACGTGGAACCGCGGTTGATGGAGCGGGCAGTTTTTCACGAGACACGACATCCGTATAGAGTCGGTTGTCGTAGTTGTAGTGAAAGTGCCGCAAAAGTTCCCCGGATTGTTTTCTTGAACTCCATTATTTTGGCTCCTTACTGGCTCCAATTGTTGCACTTACTGTTGTCTGGGCTCTCGAGTTTGAATCCTGCCAAATGCGGCGCTCCTGCTGCCGCGTTTCCGCCCAGGCTGAAGGCTCATGCGGATTGTGTTTTGATCGCATGAAAATTTATGGTCTCTTGTGGGCGGTGTCTGTGACTCAAAGATTGCGGGTTGTTCTGGTCGAGGATGAAGTTCAGGTGCGTAGCTATATCCAGAGTCTGCTGGAGTCTCTGGGCTGCGGCGTGGATGCGCTGGAACGGCTGAATGCCGAGGAGGCGTATAGCGCCGCCCTCCACGCCGACCTGCTGCTGATGGACACCACCCTGCTCGGTATCGACATGATCTCCCTGCTGCCGAAGCTGCGCCAGGCGAGGCCGGAGCTGAGCGTGGTTCTGCTGCTACCGGCCAACAATCAAACGGGTTTTCTAGCCGCCGCCCGCGAGGGTGTGTACGATGTGCTGCCCAAGCCCTTTCTGAAACATCAGCTGGAGGCGATTCTCCGCCGCGTGGAGGACCGGGTATCGAGCGCCGAGGCGCGCTCGGCGGCCAGTACCATCATCCGCGAAGATCTGGGCAACGGGACGTTTTTCCTGGCCGCGACACCGGCCATGAAGAAAATCTACGACCAGGCCGCCGCCATTGCCCACGCCGACATTCCGGTTCTGATCACCGGCGAGAGTGGGGTGGGCAAAGAGGTGGTGGCCCGCCTGATCCACCGGCTGTCGCGCCGCTCGCATGAGGAGTGGCTCAAGATCAACTGCGCCGCCCTGCCGGTCGATCTTCTTGAAAGCGAATTGTTCGGCTATGAGGCAGGAGCCTTCACCGGCGCGATGAAGTCCAAGCCGGGCAAGTTCGAGATGTGCGACAAGGGCACTCTGCTGCTCGATGAGATCGGCGAGATGAGCCCGCAACTGCAGGCCAAACTGCTGCACGTACTGCAGGACGGGACCTTCTCCCGCCTGGGCGGCCGGGGCGAAAAACAGACCAGCGCGCGCATTCTGGCCGCCACCAACATCGACATCCAGAAGGCGCTGTTGGAAAAAACCTTCCGCGAAGACCTTTACTACCGCCTGAGCACGTTCGTGCTGCATATTCCGCCGCTGCGCGAGCGCCGGGAGGAAATCCCCTACGTGCTGTCGCAAATGTCTGAGCAACTGGCGATTGCTCACGGTCTGGAGCCGGTCAGCTTCTCCCCGCGGATGATTGCCGCCTGCGTCGCCTATCACTGGCCGGGAAATCTGCGGGAATTGGGCAACTTCGTCAAACGGTATCTGGTGATCCGGGAGGAATCCTCGGCGCTGGCCGATCTGGAGTCGAAGATGCCGGAGTATTCCACGCCGCCGATGGCGAGCGCGGTCACGGCAACCAGCAGTCCCGATCTGAAATCGATGGTGCGCGGGCTGAAGGACCAGGCGGAAATGCAGGCCATCCGGGAGACGCTGGCGGAGACCAAGTGGAACCGCCGTATCGCCGCCACGCGCCTGAATATCAGCTACAAGGCGCTGCTGTACAAAATTCGTCAGTACAACCTGTCCGCGCCGGCGCAGTCCGCATAGCGCAGTCACCTGAAGAGCTTGCATCTTTTCGAATTGCCCAATTTCCGACTTGACGTCTTTTTCTTGAGGAGAAACCCTAATGCTGCATCCCGTTGTCGTTCACTTGAAGGATTCCCGCGTGCTGCGCGGGTACTATCGGACCTCGGAGTCGACCATCAGTCCCAGCGTGGTGCCGGGAGATCTGCCCACCAGCATGCTCATCGAACCCGCGGACGGGGGCGAAGCGAACTCGCTCACCCTGGAAGACGCCAAGGCGGTGTTCTTCGTGCACAACTTTGCCGGCAGCCCGGCCCAGCGGGATGTCCGGTTCTTCGATTCTGTCTCCATCCATCCCTACCTCTGGGTGCGCATGACGTTTCTGGACGGCGAGATCATGGAAGGCCGAATCACGAACAATATGGATTTGCTGACGGAAAGGGCCTTCCGCCTTTTCCCTGTCGACGAGCTGACCAACAACCGCTGCCTGTTCGTTCCCAAGGGCTCGCTGCGCAGCTTCCAGATCATCGGAATGCTGGAAGAACAGTCACGGCAGCTCGAAGTGGCATAACCGCCAGGCGCCGCTTTCCCGGGCCCGATCGACGGAGCTTTCCGCCGCTTCCAGCATCGTATCTCCCCGCATCGCACCTATCTGGCCAGCCAATGCGCCGCCTCGGCACGTTGGCTGTTTTCGTTCCCCATCCCTTTTCCCTTCCCTCTTGACAATGGACAGCCCTCTGCCTCAATCCGGATGGCATAGGGAAAGTGGACGCCACGATCCCACGTCCAAGTGCAAACTATTGCGCATAAATCGAGCCGATCTGTTCGGCAGACGGAAAACCGCGCAGAAGACGGGCAGTTGCGCATGGACCGGCGCATCTTTGGTTTGGTCACAGAGTTGCATTGAAGCTGGGTGAGCGCTTTCATCAGCGCAAAAGTTTGAAGGGATCTTATGGATCGCGATGCATTGTTGCCCCGGGGAAGGTCTGCTGTGGTGATTGTTGTCGTTGGCCTGGTGGCTGTGACGTTCAATCTGATTTTTGCCCGCACGCTGCATCTGGAACCGGTGGGGGTCCTTGGCTTCGGATTGTTTTGCCTCGGATATGGAGCGATCGTGGCTTCCCGATCCCGGTCTCAGGAACAGGAAGCATCCGCTGTCGGCAAACGACATTTCCCGCCGCGGGAAGAATACGGCAGCCGGGTCGGTCGCAACCCGGGCCCGCAGAGATTCGACCTTCCGCGGGTTGCCGCCCGCCCCTGCCATGCCCTCACCATCGATCTTGAAGATTACTTCCACACCGAAGTCGCTTCCCAGGGCGTTTCCTTCACCGACTGGGAGCAGCAGCCGTCGCGGATTGAAGCCAGCACCCACCGCCTTATCGACCTGCTGGAGCACAATCAGACGAGGGCGACATTCTTCGTCCTGGGATGGGTGGCGAAGCGTTATCCATGGTTGGTCCGGGAAATTCATCAGCGCGGGCACGAAGTTGGATGCCACAGTCTGGACCATCGGCTGGTCTGCCGGATGAAAGCAGCCGAATTTGAGGCGACCACCCGGCAGGCCAAGGACTTGATCGAATCGATCGTCCAGGAGCCGGTGCTGGGATATCGCGCGCCCTGTTTTTCGATTACACCCGGGTGCGAATGGGCGTTCGATTCCCTGGCCGAACTCGGGTTCACCTACGATTCGAGCGTACATCCGGTGCGCCACCCGCTGTATGGAAATCCCAACGCGCCGCGCGGCGCCTATTCTGTTGCCGAGGGCCGGCTGCTGGAGATTCCCATTGCCACCTGGAAAATCGCGGGACGCAACCTTTCCGTAGGGGGAGGGGCGTATCTGCGGCTGCTGCCCTACCAGTACATTCATCGCGGGCTGGTGGCGTGGGAGAAACAGATGCAGACCCCGGCGATGCTCTATCTGCACCCCTGGGAAATCGACCCGTACCAGCCGTACATTCGTCTGCCGCTGCAATCGAAGATCCGGCAGACCTGGGGAACTACCACCATGGAAACCAAACTGCAACGGCTTCTGGCCCACTTCAGCTTCGCTCCCGTCCGCGAAGTCCACCGACACGTTCTGGAACACAAGGGAGCGCAAGCAGCGAAGCGGGCGTTTGAACAAGCCGACACGGTCGCCCAGGTGGCCGGATGAGGGACAACGGCATGGGCTTCTCCGCTCGACTTGCTTCCGACGCCGCCACGGGATTCATCCGCAACGTGGTCCATCCTCTGTGGGCCCGGCGCAGTCACCCGGCCTATTTCCGGTATCTGCGGGAATTTGAGCGGAACCAGTATCTCGATTCCAGTGAGCTGCGCGCCCTGCAGATGCGCCGGCTGCGGGAGCAGTTGCTGCATGCGTATCGCTATGTCCCGTTCTACCAGCACAGAATGACACAGGCGGGGCTGACGCCGCTCGACATCCAGACACATGAGGATCTGCGGCTGCTGCCGGTATTGACCAAGCGCGACATGCAGGACCAGCAAGACCTGCTGATCGCCCGCAACGTTCCCGCCTCCAAGCGGCAGCGCAACCAGACCGGCGGCTCGACCGGCAGCCCGCTCCAGTTCTACGTGGATCACGAGCGCAACGACTCGCGGATGGCCAGCACCGTGCGGCACAATCGCTGGGCGGGACTCCGCCCTGGCGACTGGCACGCCATGGTGTGGGGCTCAACCTTCGACATCGGGGAGAAGCCCGATCCTAACCCCCGCTGGCGGCAGAAGTTCTTGTATCGCAACCTGACCCTGCACACGGCAGCGATCAGCGAAGGCGCGATGGAGGACTACTTAGCGGTTCTGCGCAAGTACAGGCCGCGGCACATGCTGGCCTATGCACAGTCCGCGGCCCTGTTCGCGGAATTTTGCCTGGCCAACAACGTTCGCGACATCCAATTCGAATCCATCATCGTCAGCGCGGAGATGCTGCTACCGGGCAAGCGCCAGATCATCGAAGAAGCCTTCGGCGGCAAGGTCTTCAACCGCTACGGCTGCCGCGAAGTGAGCGTGATCGCCAGCGAATGCGAGTACCACACCGGCCTGCACGTGAATGCAGACGCGCTGCTGGTCGAAGTGGAACCGGCTCCCGGTCTGCCGCCCGGCATGGGCAAAGTCCTGGTGACGGACCTGCTGAATCGATCGATGCCGTTGATCCGCTACGAGATCGGCGACCTGGCGAGTCTCGACTCTCCAGCTTCCTGCTCCTGCGGGCGAACCCTGCCGATGATCGGCAACATCCAGGGCCGCACCTCTGACTTTCTTAAGCTGGCAAACGGTCGCATGATTGGAGGCCCATCCCTGGCGCTGCTGGCCGCCGATATGCGGGAGGTGCGCCAGGTGCAGTTCCTGCAGTCCAATCCCCGGCATGTGATCCTGAAAGTTGTCGCCGGCCACGGTTACAGTGCGGGAACCGAAGAGGAACTCCGGCGCCGCCTGCAGCCGTACCTGGAAGGCGGCAGCAGCCTCACCATTGTGACTGCGGATTCCATCCCTTCGGAATCCTCAGGAAAATATCGATTCGTAAAAAAGATTGACGAGGCCGTGGAAATCAGCATCGCAAACTAGAAAGGAAAATTGGATATGAGCTGGATTTACACCCATTTCGTTTTGCCGTTGATCGAGCCCGACCGCTGCGCCGGACTGGGCGGCCGGCTGCGGACCATCCGCCGGTTTGAACGCCTGCCGGAAAAAGCGCAGCGCGCGGAGCAGCAGGAGCGTCTGCAGCGGCTGCTGCAGCACGCCTACCAGACCGTGCCGTACTACCGCCAGCAATTCGATAAGGCGGGATTCCGCCCATCCGAAGCTCGCATCGACCGCCCCTTGCCGCTGCCGGCTTTAACCTGGGAAGATCTGCGGACTGCCTCTTACTCACTGCGGTCGAGCGCCTACAAACCCGGAAATCGACGGGTGGCGGCCAGCAGCGGCAATACGCGCGTACCCATCCGCTTCCATCGCGATGCGGCTGCCATCCGCGACAAGATCGCCGTGAAGCTGACGCTCGACGCCTGGTCCGGATATGAGCCGGGCGACTCCACTATGATGCTGTGGGGCGCCAGTGCCAGTCCAACGCGGGAGTCGAACTGGCGCTGGCGCATCCATGAAGGCGTGTTCATGCGCCAATCTCCGCTGCCCCGCGGCATTCCGGGACAGGACGCCCTGGAGCGGTTGCGCTGGCGCTATGAAAAACAGCGGCCTCGTGTGCTGTACGGCCTCTCCTCGGTGCTGGCCTCGTTCGCGGCCTACATCCAGGAGCGCGGAACCCGACATCGGCCGCAGGTGGTGATTGCGACCGGCGAAGTGTTGAGCGGGCCCAACCGACGCCTGCTGGAATCAGTCTTCGGCACGATCCCGTTCCTTTACTACGGACGGCGCGATGTGGGCATGATCGCCGCCGAGTGTCGCGAGCACGAAGGGCTGCACTTTCATCCCTGGGGATCGTTTGTCGAGTTCGATCCCATCGGCGAGTCGCGGGATGGCATGGTGTATCGCCTGCTGGTGACGGACCTGTTGAACTACGCGCAGCCTTTCATCCGCTACGATACGGGCGACTGCGTTACCCTGGCACAGCAGAAATGCAGCTGCGGGAGCTGGTTCCCGATGATCGATCAGGTGGTGGGGCGCTCCTCGAACGGCGCCGTGCAACCCAACGGCAGCGTGGTGCCGATTACCGCTCTGGGGGATCTGAAGAGTCCGCTGAAACGGCCTTTTCGCGCGGCTGCCCCTATGCGATCGGCGCGGAAGCCCTCCGGGAACCATCTTCCGCTGCGTGATAGTGGCACAGGCCGCAGCAAATCGGCATGAACGAATCGAAAATCCGCGGAACCGGCCCCGGGGTACCGCCCGGAACAGCCGGAGAGCTCCGCTTGTCTACACGGGGTAGTCGATGAGTTGGTTACACACCCACCTGATCTTGCCGCTGGCCGAGCCGGAGCGTCACGCCGGACTTCCCGGCCGACTGCGAGCCATCCGGCGTTTTGAAGCTCTGCCGGAGGCGGCACAGCGCGAGGAACAGCAGCAGCGCCTGCGGCGAATTCTGCAGCACGCCTACGATACGGTGCCCTTCTATCGCCAACGGTTCGACGCAGCTGGATTCTCCCCATCCGACGCGCGCACCGATCATCCGCTTCCATTGCCCGTCATCCAGCGAGACGATCTCCGGAACGCGGGCGATGCGCTGCTGTCGAGCGCATTCCCGAAAGAAGCCCTGCGCCGGGCCGCGAGCAGCGGAACCACCAGCACGCCCATCCAGTTTTATCGCGATGTCGAAGGGACCCGCAATAAGGTCGCGCTCCAACTCCAGCTCGATTCATGGGCCGGGTACGATGCGGGGGACTCGGTGCTGATGCTATGGGGGGCGCACCGGGACCTTGCCATGGAACCGGGCTGGCGCTGGAGAACTTATGAACAAACGTTGATGCGTCGCATTCCGGCTCCTAGCGGAATGATCAACGATGAAATCCTCGAACGATTCCGTGAGCGTTACGAACGGCACAAGCCCAAGGTGCTGTACGCTTATTCGACGGTGCTGGCTGCGTTCGCCGCGTATCTAGCCAAACGAGGGATGAAACATCGGCCAAAGATAACGATTGCAACCGCCGAGGTGATGAACCCTGAGAACCGGCAATTGACAGAGTCTGTCTTCGGCGTTCCCGTGACCATGCACTACGGCAGCCGGGAAGTGGGAATGATCGCCTCAGAATGTTCCGCGCATGCGGGTCTGCATTTCCATCCCTGGTCCTCGTATATCGAATTCGATCCAATCGGCGAGACTCCGGACGGACCGGCCTACCGCCTGCTGATTACGGATTTGCTGAACTATGGGCAGCCTTTCATCCGTTACGACACGGGAGACTGCGTCACCCTGGGGCGGCAGAAATGCAGTTGTGGGCGATGGTTTCCCCTGGTTGAAAAGATTTTGGGACGAGTGTGCGAGGGCATCGTTCTAGCCGATGGCGGCATCGTTCCGGGAATTACCCTGGGGACGCAAATGGCCCAGATGGGACACACATTTCAATCGATCGCCCAAGTGCAATTCGTACAGAAGAGTCTCCATCATATTCACCTGCGTTACACAGTCAAGCAGGACAACGCAGCCAGGCAGCCGGAACTTGATTCCATTTGCACCTCCATCAGCGCACTGATGACGCAACCGATGCAGTGGTCGCTCGAACAAGTACCCGATATCCCGCGCGAACGTTCTGGAAAGATCCGGCTGTGCATTTCCGAAGTCTCCGCACCGGATTCGGCCTTCGCGAATTCATTGCTGACACGGGAGAAGCCGGAAGCCGCCGTCCATACAGCCAGCGAGTCGAGTTCACCGCTTTCAATTCGATTGTGAAGACATTTCCATGAGGTTCCGAATTCCGTGCAGACCACAACGGTATCGGTTGTAATCCCCGCGTATAACGCTGCCTCTCTGCTCGATCGCTGCCTGGACAGCGTGGTTCGACAGACCGTTCCCGTGCGGGAAATCTGGGTGGTGAACGACGGCTCGACGGACGCAACCGGAGAGATCGTCGAGGCGTGGCAGAACCGGGACAGCAGGATTCATGGCATCCATCAGGCAAACCAGGGCCTTGCCGGGGCACGCAATACAGGAATTGCCGCCTCCACCTCGGATTGGGTCGCGTTTCTCGATCACGACGACATGTGGATGCCCGACAAGATTGAACGCATGCTGGCCGCCCGGGAACGCGATTCGGAAGCCGCGATCCTCTATCACGATGCTGTCCGTCCAGACGGCACCCGCTATCTGGAAGGAAAGGGAGCGGCGGAAGGAAATATTTTCGACAGGTTGCTGCGTTCGTACTTCATCCTCCCTTCCACAGCGATGGTGCGGCGCGACGTGCTCATGGCTGCGGGCATGTTCGATGTCCGCAGAAGACGCGCGGAAGATTACGACTTATTTCTAAGGCTAAGTCCGCGGTGTAGATTTTTGCTCCTGAACGAACCGCTGGCGTATTATGAGCAGCAGCCGACCAGCCTCACCCGGAATTCTCTGGCCATGATCGAAGCCCAGATTTCTATCTTTGAACAGCTCGTTACCGGCGAACTCGTCGGGCGGCTGACGCCCCGGCAGCACAGGTTGGCTTCTCGCAAGCTGGCGGGCCTGTATTACGAATGTTCCTACCATCTCCGCTCGGTTGATCGCGGAAAAAGCTGGCAGGCGCTGTTCCGTTCCTTACGGCTCCGGCCCATTTCCACCGCGACATGGAAACTCGCGCTGGGGAACGCGTGGCATAGCGGAGGGAGAACGCTCCATCACAGCAAGAAGGTTGCGCCTTGAAGAAGCTGCGGGGTGGATCGCTTCCCTGCCGCTGCCGTCCATTCGTGCGCACCGTTTTGAGTTCAATATCGCAACGAAAGCATGCCGATGAAGCAGACCGTCACAGCCATCATCACGACGTACAAAACGGCGCACTTGCTTCCGCGATGTGTGGAAAGCGTGCTCGCCCAGACGCATCCCGTGGACGAAATTCTGGTGGTCGACGATGCGTCCGGCGATGGCGCCGCTGAAGCGCTGGCCCCGTATGGAGATGCAGTAAGACTCATCGAGCGCACGGTCAACAGCGGCGCTCCCAGCGCCCCGCGCAACGACGGGATACGCGCGGCAACCGGAGAGTGGCTTGCGCTTCTGGATGCGGACGACCGCTGGCTTCCGGAAAAAATCGAGCGTCAACTGGCCACCGCCGAACAGCATACGAACGCCGGCCTTATCTACTGCGACTGCATTCAGGTGCTGCCGGACGGAACGCAGTTGAAGAACTACCATCACAACAAGAAACCGGTTTCGGGGCAGGTGCTCGACGCACTGATCGAGGATATCTTTATCCTTCCCTCCAGCGTCATGGTCCGCAAAAATGAGGTGACGGCAATAAACGGCTTCGATGAAGAAATTATCGGCGCCGAAGATTGCGATCTCTATTTCAGATTGAGCTTGAACAAGGTGGAATTCTGGCTGACCCCGGAGCCGCTTGTTCTATACGAACGCCAGCCCACTAGCCTCAGCCGCGATCATTTGAAAATGCTGCGGCATCAGAGTCGGGTATGGAGCAAGCTGTTGTCCGAAAATCTCACCGGAGAACAGAAAAAGCGCGTCCGGCATTACCTTGCCGGGGTTTATTGCGATCTGGCTTTTCGCCAGCGCGGCTCAAACTGGGGACGCAGCGTGAAAGATGCTTGCATGTACGTACGCTATGCTCCGCTCAAACCGGTTGCTTGGAAATTGCTCCTGGCGAATGCTTCCGGCTTGGCTCGATCCATGCCAGCAGAGAACTGAGTACAAGCAGCCCCTTGATCGCCATGAAAATTCCTTCCGTTCGTCCATCTCGCCTGGTTTCACATGTCCGCGCCGACGAGCCGCCTTTTTCTGAACTTTTTTTCGATCGACGCGCGGAGCATCAGCAGGGCGGCCATTACGGGAATCGTCCGCAACCGATATGCCCGTTCCAGCTTCGCTTTCGCCCTGTCGTACTCGCCTGTGGCCAGGTTTCCTTTGGCTCTGCCGATGCAAATCATGTATTCCACATTGCGAAGCAGGCGTTTCTTTTTATGAAACTGCGGGAAGGCGGAGATTTTCTCGACACAGCGCATCAAGGATTCGAATTGCGCCTCGGGCTGATACAGTGTCAACCGGCCGTGATGGAAGCGATAGGAGACCAGCGGCTGGGGCAGGAAGTAAATCGGGAAGCGGGAGGCTACCCGCATCCATAATAGCCAGTCTTCGCCGAACTGCCCGATGTCCTCGTCGAACCAGCCCACTTCGTCCAGGCACTTCCGGCGCAGCATGACTGTCGAGGTCTGAATCCAGTTGCCAAACAGCAGACGCTCCGCTACATCTCCGTTGCGGATGTCGTACATGGCGGCCTTGTTTTTGCCCATCGCCTTGTGGTCGGCGTCGAACCCCTGGATTTCAGTGGAAATCAGAGCGTACTCGGGATGAGCGTCGGCAAAGCGCAACTGCGTCTCCAGTTTCGCCGGTTCCCACAAATCGTCCGAGTCGAGGAAGCAGACGAATTCCCCCTGGGCGAGCCGAATGCCGGTGTTTCTTGCCGCCGCCACGCCTCGATTTTCCTGCGTCCGGTAATTGACCCGATCCAGATACGGCTCGATGCGGGCTGCGGTCTCATCCGTCGAGCCGTCGTCCACAACGATCACTTCAAAGCCGGTGTAAGTCTGAGCCAAAACACTTTCAATCGCCTCGACAACCAGGTCCTGCCGATTGTATGTGGGGATGACTACCGAAACGCGGGGCTTCGCCATTGTTTTCTCTACCGCAAGTTCCCTTTCCTGCGTTTTGCTTCGACCTCCAGATTCTATCGAAGGCAGCGAGGCGAAAGGCGGTCTGCCAGCGCGGGGCGCAGATATGCCGACGCGCCGTCCGCGTTGCGCCGGGTAACCGTAGCATACTGCTCGACGGCAGGGCTGCGCGGATAACTCCCAGCAAGCTCATTTCGGTTAGCGACTGAGCCGTTCTACCACTGCACCCCCGGATATAAGCTGGGCAGCCGATAGCCGCGATACAGGTTGCCGCCGGTTTGTTTCAAGTCCCAAACCGTCTGCGGGGTGCTCTGGTTGGTGACTTCAAAAATTTCCGAATTCTTGGCGGTGGGCAGTCCGCACAAGTCGTACTCGATGTTCCCGTTGGCCAGCATTTCGGAGTTTCCTCCGAAGAAGTTGTACAGGTTGGCAGGCAGAATCTGATGGAACTGGAGGGTCGCCGTCTTCGCAGTCTCGTCGATCTGAAGCACCGGAATGGTGCTGTAGAGACAGGGCGGGGCGCTTCCAGTTCCGCATGTCACCCCAGCGGGAAAGACGCGGAAGTCGCCGTTGTCCATCAGGGTCAGGCCGAATATACCGGATGAGTTCGACGTAGTGATGGAGGGCGCATGTTGTCCGTAGAACCAGTCGGCGGGGTTGTTATCGACGGCCCCGTTGTTCATCAGTTGAAAATCCCCTTGATATCCGAGCCGCCAGAGGATGCTTCCATTCCCAGCACCATTTTCATAATCCACTTTCACGACCCAGCTCTGGTGACGCATGGAGACCAGCAGGTTGCCGTCGGTCGGCGAGTAGACGATCGCGTTGGTATGGGTCCAGTCAGGGAATTGCGCCCCCTCCCGGTTCACGTCCAGTTGATCAAATTCGTTCCATACCCAAACCGGATTGAGGTTCGTATCGAGATCGACGATCACATCTCCCAACACCTCGGTGGGTGTGGTCTGACCGTTCAAGACAACTGATTTGAGGGTGTTGGCCAGAACCAGCCAGTGTCCGTTCGGCAGCACGGTAACATCGTGGTGGAAAACCTGCAGGGTAAGGTTCTGTGCAGCCGGCAAGTTTGAGGCAGCCAGCTCGGCGTTGAGCTGAGCCATGGTGATCTGCTTAATCGTGTTCCCGGCCAGGTCGAACTCGCGCACGACGTTGAGAGTCGTGGGAGACACGGGAGGGCTGAGCGGAGCAGTAGACGATGGCCCGGCCAAGGCAATGTAGTCGCCATTGCTCAATTGCTTGGGCGCATACCAGTTCGCACCATTTAACTGATCCGGGGGATTGTAGGTCCAGATGATGTCACCCGACAGGTCGGTTGCAATGATGCCTGCGCTTCCGTTGTTGAATGGATTCAGCATCTCGATGCCCCCTTGCGGGGTCTGGCCGGATGTGGTCATCGCGGCCGTCTGAGATTGCAGATTGGCTGGCAGGGCTCCGGTGGTGAAGGTGTGATCGGCATCGTTTGCGGTGATGCCGTTTTGCAGGGCGACGGTGGCGCGCATGTGGTACGCCGTGTTGGCCAGCATGCCGGCTACTTCAACGTTAACCGGTCCGCCTCCGCTCGGCGTCGGCACCGACCAGGTGTTCATTCCATAGCTGGTTGTCTGCCCGAAACTCACCGTCACCGTGCCGGCATAGGGCGGCGTAATCGTGTAGAGCGCCACCTGAGGATTCGCTGTCGCGGTTACCGTCCCTGCGGCCATGGCCGCGGAAACTCCGGTCAGGCTGACGGTCGCGGGGGTGTTGGCCGCCGCATCGCCGAAATTGAAGTTGATGGTCGCGGTCTGGGAGGCTGGCGCGGAGGGCGTCGTCGGGGTATAGCTCACCACAAGGTTGCAGCTGGCTCCAGCCACCAGTTGGGTTGAGCAGGACTGTCCGGAAACGAACGAATAGCTGGGATCGCCGGTCAGGGCCGGATTCAGCGCCAGCGAGTGGTTGCCCGTGTTGTTTACCGTTACAACTGTCTGCGAAATGGTGTTGCCGACCAGATTGTCGCCGAAGTCAAACGACGAGCCGCTCAAGGTAACCGTGGTCGTGATGGGTGGAACGCCATTGTTGGAACCGGAGTTTGAGCCGCTTCCGCAGCCTGCCAACATTAAGGGAAAAAACAGCCCTGCCAATAACCCCCAACACTGCTTCCGCATCGTTTCTCATGCCCCTGAATTATTTATCTCCGCTGCCACACCGCCGTCCATCGAGTGCAACAGAATGAGAGTTGCTTCAATGTACCATCGCAGGTGACTTTAGTTACTGCCGAGTTACCAATCGACATTGATTTTTTTGTAAAAGAGTGTTGCTGGACCGGGTTCCGGGCGGCTCCGATGCAACGGGATCGCAGGCTCGTCCGGCGATGGGAGCCTGCGGCAAACCGCGCTGACCGAAGCCGCCCGGTTCGGGCCAGATGAACGGGCGGCAATCTCCCGCGGGAAGATTGCCGCCGCATCCGCGTTTTGTTCTAGAAGCTTATGGAACTCATGAAGAAGATGCTGCGGTTGCCGGAGGTGCGGGGCGAGAAGAACCCGCTGGCGAGTGACTGGGATTTTCCAAAAAACGGTGAACCTAGAGTGCCGTTGGGAACGCCGAGGTTTGTGTGGTTGAGTAGGTTCGACGCAAACGCCGACAAGGTGAGGCTGTACTTGCGCGGTACCGCCGCGTCCAGCCTTCCCGGGCCGCCGCTGTTGCCGCTGAGCCCGCGGCCGCCGAGCCCGCCGTGATGCCCGTGGTAGCCGTGGCCGCCTTTAGCGTATTTCAGCTTGGGTCCGAAGCCGATCACTTTGCTGAGGCGCAGGTTCAGGCTGTAGTTCTTGGGACCGGTGCCGAAATCGTAGGGAATGATGTGCTGGCTGGTGCCGATCGGGTCCGCGTTTAGGCAGACGCCGTTGAAGGAAGTGTAGAGCGGTGCCGAGCCGGTCGTACAATCGGCCGGGCTGGCGAACGTAGGCCGAGAGTTGAATTGATTGTTGCCAACCAGGTCGCTGCCGGTGGTGATGTTGAACGGCGTGCCGGAGTCATAGACAAAAAAGGGCGCGATCGAAATCTGGTACGGCGCGATGTAGTCTGCCAGAATCAAAAAGCGGTTGTGGATGTCGAAGCCGGTGCGGCCGTAGTCTTGACCGGGATCGTGGGCATTGAAGGAGAAGCTGTTCGGACTGCTGGTGTCGCCCTTGGCGTTGCTATAGGTGTAGAAGCTGAAGACGCTGAACTTTTTTAGACTCGCCCGCATGGTGGCAATGATCTGGCTTTCGCGATAAACAGCGCCGGACTGGTATTGGTAGATGTTGGAGTCCGGCGGCGACAGCGGGGTGGTTGGATACATATTCGTCGCGCCGTCGAAATAGGGGGCGCTGGTGTTACTGGATAAATACTGATGGATGCCACGGCTGTATAGATAGGTGATGTTGCTGGTCACGTTTTTCGCGATCTGATGGTCGATTCCGATGGCCCCCTGCATGTCGAGCGCGGCATGCATATTGGGCGCGATGGTGTAGTAGGTCGCGCCGGACGCGGGAGTTCCTGGAGTCGGATCAGGCGGCTTGATGGCATTGCCCGGGCTGGTTTCGGCGTAGGAGGTCGGATCGGTAATGATGTAGATCTGCTGGTTGGACAACTCGCCGGGGGCAGGCAGGTTGTGGTGGATGGTGTTGATGATGTACGGCGTTCCGCCGGAGCCGTTGGGCACCGTGAAGCGCTCATAAAACCAGCCGTAACCGACGCGGAGAACATTCTTCGGCCGGCCGTGGTTCTTATTATCGAGCGCATAGGCAAGATAAAGCCGGGGCGCAAAGTCACTCTTGTCGTGGATCTCGTTCTGCGTCTCCCAGCGCAACCCGTAGCTGAAGGTGAGCTTGTTATTCACTGTCCAGTCGTCCTGGTAGAACAATGCGGCGTCGAACGGGATGGCGCGCGCCGTGTACTGGTTGTTGTTGACCACAGTCACCTGATATTTCTGCGGCGTCTTGGCCAGATAACTCGGCAGATCCTGGAAGATGTACGAGCCATTGGTGCCGGCGTCGGTGTAGTTGGCCGTGCGATAGGCGCGCAGCCGGGCACCGAAGGTGAGCCCATGTTTTCCCAAGGCTCCGGTGAAGTAGTCCTGGAATTCGTAGTCATCCTGATGTTCGCTCAAGGTGCCGGAACTGTTGCCGCCGTCAGTGAAGCTGCCACTCGCGCTTACACTCGGCAAAGTGAACAGGGGCGTCTGCCTGCTGTCCTTGCGGCGAATCTGCAAACGGATGCTGTCGACGAAGTTCTTGTTCAGCACGATGTCATCGCTGGCCTGGATCTTATTGTCCGTATAGTCCGTGTCGTATCCCTGTTCCGGCAGTGAAATTTCGCCGACGCCGGCATTGGTCGAAACCGAGCGGTACAGCGAATAGTTGATGGTCACGCTGTTCGATTTGCCAATTTGGAAGTCGAAGCGCGGGCTGATGTCTAGCCGCGAGTTGGGATTGTTGGCAGTCTCATTCAAAAACGTACCCTTCGGATTGGCCTGCGTGACGCTACCCGGATCGATGGCATCGATGATATTGACATCGTGATTCTGCCGATTGAAGACGTTCAAGAAGTAGGAGGAATTCTTCGTCATGGGGCCGCCGATGTTCCCGAACAGCGCGTAGGAGTAATAACCGGGTTCGGTGAGCGGCGACTGGCCGGCCTGCAAATTTGAGTTGAGAATCGGGTTTTGTGAGTTGAGCCCGGAGTAGTTCCCCATGACAAAAAGGTGGCCGTGGAGGTGTCCTGTACCCGCTTTGGTGAAGATTTCAATGCGCCCGTAGCCGAGCCGGTCGAACTCGGCGGAGAACGGATTTACGTTGACGCGGATTTCGCGAATGTCCTCTTTCGGCGGAATCTGGCCGCCGCTGAATCCGTCGATGTAAATCTGGCCGCCGTTCGGGCCGGCGGCCGGACCGGCCAGCGCCTGCAATTCGTTGGCCAGTTCATCGGGATCGTCGGAAAGCGCGTTCAGGTCTTTGCCCTTGATGACGACGGCGTTGGCGTTGTCGCTGGGGCTGGTGCTGATGGTGTTGCTCTCCGCGGTCACGTGAACCTGCTGCTGCTGGGTAGCGATCGACATGGAAATATTGAGATTCCGGTTCTGCCCCGGAGCAATGGCAATATCCTGCACCGAATACGGAGTGAACCCCTGGATGGTCGTGGTGACAGAATACTGTCCCGCAGCCAGGGAGCCGAACTTGTAATATCCGGTGCCGTTGCTGGTTGTCTGCATCGTTTTGCCACCGCCGGAAAGGACGACGGAGGCGCCGGGAATGATCGCGCCCGTGGGATCCTCCACCTGGCCGTGCAGACCGCCGGTGGACTGTTGCGCCAGCAGACTGGTGGCGCAGAAGGTGGAGAAAACCAGGTACACCAGAACACGCAGCAATGGATTACGCACAGACAAAATATTCCTTCTCGGTGGGGATTCAGAACCGTCTCTGAGAATAGAGACGCGCGGGGGGGCGAAAAAGCTTCAAAGCGAAGGCAAGAAATCGCGGAAAATTCAACCAACGGAAGTTGCCGGAGCGGAAATTCATATACCGGGAAACGCTACGGGAACCGTCATCGCCCGCAGCGAGATCCGGAAGGAAACCGCAGGCCCTCTGCTCCGGCTGCCCACCCCAGCGACGAAGACATGTCGCCGGGGACCCCGGCTGCCCACCCCAGCGACGAAGACATGTCGCCGGGGACCCCGGCTGCGCTCCGGTCGAGATGACAACCTTACGCAACAAATCAAGGACTCAGGAGACTACCTATGTTCGGCGCGCTGCATGATCTCCGCCAGCAAATGCAGCAGACGCCATTTATCGGCAAGGTTCGATGGCCGTTGCGTGGTGCCGACATGGGCGATCAGGGGGCTAATTAGCAGCTCTTTCAGTGTGCCCCGCGGCAGGTCTTGCGCCAGCCACTCGGATTCTGCGAAGGGGATGATGTTGTCGCCGCGGCCGTGCAGCAGGTACACCGGCGCGCGCAAGCCGGACAGACGGCCGTGCGGAGAAATCGCGGCCATCTCCGCCGCATGCCCTTTGTCGGAACGGAAGAGCGGTTGGTCGGCATGCGCCAGAATGCGCGCGTATTCCGCCTTCTGCCCTGGCGTCAATGTTGCGGCCAGCCGTCGCTCCAGCGCGGGATCGTTATACAGCCGCGCGCGCAGGACGGCACGAATCGCCGTGGTGTCGGCGGGCTCGGTGAAGTCTTCCAGATGCTCGTATTCGAGAATCCAGGGGCCGTAGTTATTGGGCGTTTCCCGCTCAATGTTTCCATCCGGCAGAGGATCGGCGTCGGTGACATAGAAGGTGGCCACGCGAAACAGGTTGTCGTACGCGCCCACGGCGAAGACGAAGGAGACTTCGCTGGCGTAGGGCGGTTCAGCGGCGGCCATCAGCGCCAGGCTGCCGGAGAAGCTGAGCCCCATGAGACCCACGCGGTGCCCGGTGGCGCGGGCAAGCCACTCGACGGCGTCGCCGACGGCCGCGATGTCGCCGGGATCGATGCGATAGTCGCGGCTGTCGGGCAGCTCCGGGGTGAGCACCCGCAGGCCGCAGGCGGCCAGCGAGCGGGCGAAGGCAATGAGGCGAGGCTCATTCATGCCCAGATAGGTGATGCCCGGCACCAGCACAAGTCCGGGTGCGTCGGGCCGCTGGACCGGGGTATAGAGGCGGGCACGGACAAGACCGGCAACCGACGGAATGACCAGGGTGCGCGTGGTGAGCGGCATGGCGGCGATGGGGCGCAGCAGCCGCGGAACCGGACGGCCGTTCAACTGATCGAGGACGGCCGCGGCCTGCAAATGTGCGCGCGTCTTCGGCCAGAAGAGGATCAGCAGAAACAGCAGAGCGCAAAAAAGGACGAGGAACCACAAGAAAAAATTGCCGATGGCTCGTGACGGATTTCTGGAGCGCGGCGAAACATTCACTTCTTCAGTTGTACCAAACCGGGGGGGAGTGAAGCGGTGTGGCCCTCCTGCTATATCTCCAGAATCACCGGCATGATCAGCGGGCGGCGGCTGGTATGTTTCTGGATATAGCGCTTCAGGTCCTGACGAATTTTCTCTTTGATCACGCCGTAGTCGGCTTTTTCTTCCGCGCTCGATGCTTCCAGCGTGGCGCCGACCACTTGCCTCGCCTGATCGATCAGCGCTTCCTCGCCGGCGGCAAATCCGCGGGTCACAATCTCCGGCATGCTTTCGACGCGGCCTGTGGTCTGGTTGATGGCGAGAATCGGCAGAACGATGCCGCCTTCGCTGATATGGCGGCGGTCGCGCATCACCACATCCTCGACCACGCCGGCGGTCGAGCCGGCGTCGATGCAGACGCGTCCGACCGGCACCTTGCCGCTCTTGCGGGCGGAGTCGCGGGTCAGCTCCAGCACATCGCCGTTTTCCAGCAGATGAATTTGCTGAACCACGCCGAGTTCGCGGGCCAGCTCCGCGTGCAGCTTGAGATGGCGATAGTCGCCGTGCAGCGGAACGAAAAATTTCGGTTTCAGCAGATGCAGGATCAGACGCAGCTCGTCCTGGCTGGCATGGCCGCTGACGTGAATCAATCCGGCGGTGCCATCGTCGTAGATCACGTGAGCATCGCGGCGGTAGAGATGATCGATCATGCGAAAGATGCTGGTTTCATTGCCGGGAATCACGCGCGAGCTGAGCACGACGGTGTCGCCGGGCTCGATCTTCGCCTGGCGATGGTTGTCGACCGCGGCGCGGGTCAGCGCCGACATGGGTTCGCCCTGGGTGCCGCTGATGATGCAGCAGACCCTTTCCGGCGCGTAATCCTTGATCTGTCCCGGAGCGATCAACTGGCTGTCGGGAACGTCGAGATAATTGAAGTCCTGCGCGATCTCGAACGAGTTCTGCATGGAGCGGCCGAGGATGGCGATCTTGCGGCCGTGCGCCGCAGCCAGTTCGCTGGCGATGCGAAGGCGGTGGATCGAGGAGGAAAAACAACTGAAGAACAGACGCTGCTTGGTCCGGGCGAAGACCTCATCGAGCGCCGGCTTGACCGCCCGTTCGCTGGGAGTGTGGCCTCGGCGGTCGACGTTGGTCGAGTCCTGCAGCAGGGCGAGCACGCCGCGCTTGCCGTACTCGGCGAAGGCAGTCAGGTCGAAGGGCCTTCCGTCGGGAGGCGTCAGGTCGATCTTGAAGTCGCCGGTATGAATGACGAGTCCGGCCGGAGTTTCGATGGCGAGGGCGACGCAGTCCACCAGGCTGTGGGTGACGCGGATGGGCGTGATCTTGAAGATGCCGAGGGAAAACTCCTCGCCGGCGATCATCTCGATCATCTCTGTTTCTTCGAGCAGTTCGTGCTCTTCGAGTTTGCCTTCGACATAGGCGAGGGTGAACTCGGTACCGTAGACCGGCACCTGCAGCTCCGACAGAATCCACGGCAGCCCGCCGATGTGGTCTTCGTGGCCGTGCGTGAGCACGATGCCGCGCACCATCGCACGATGCTCGATCAGGTAGGTGATGTCGGGGACGACAACATCGACGCCGAGCAGATCGTCGTCGGGAAACATCAGCCCCGCGTCGATGACAAAAATGTCGTCCTGCCAGCGAATTGCAAGGCAGTTCTTGCCGAATTCGCCGAGACCGCCGAGGGGGATTATCTGTAACTTGCCGTCAACCATAGGAAAGACGATGCTAGCACGGTTGCGGGCTATATTTCTTGCGGGGACGGCGGAGGCGAAAAACAGGATGGGGCCATCCTTCCCGGTGTCGGGTTACGACACCGACTTCTCCATGCGCCAGGCATCGACCGATTGAAGGTAATAGCGCGGAACCCGCGCGACCACGGTATATCCCAGCCGCTGGTAGAAGCGGAGGGCAGCCAGGTTGTCGACCGCCACATTGAGCTCGATGCCCTGGCCTCCATTCGCCCGGAGCCAGTCTTCCAACGCGGCGTACAGATCCCATCCCACGCGGGCGCGGCGAAACTCGGGAAGAACGTCGATGGTGATCAGTTCCCCGCGCCGAGGCGGGGGCGGGGAACGTCGCGCCTGCAACAGCCGCATGGAAGCGAAGCCGGCCACCACGCCGGCTCGCTCCGCCACCAGGGTGAGGGCGGAGCGAGCCCGCAATAAAGCCGCGATTTCTTCTTTGGGGTAGGCGATTCCGCGGGGAAAGCAACGCTGGTCGATCGCCTCCAGGGTCGCGAGATCCTCGAGGCCCGCCGGACGCAACGCGGAAAAAGAAGCGTCTGGCATGGTCATGATGCAGAGATGGAGGCCGCCGTCAGAAGCCGCCGGATGCGGTCTGCTTCTCCGCCTGCACAATGACGCCATGCAGCAGGGTGGCGGCCACCAGATGTCCGTCGGACGAACCCACGACATGGGTGCGCCAGCCGGGGTTCCACCAGATCCAGTTCTTCGCCTGTGGGTTGATGCCGAAGACCAGGTCCGAATCGTAGGAGGTGACGACGACGCGCTTCATCCCTGAGTCGTAGCGCAACCCGCTGATGTCGTTCATGGGCACATTCTGGGATTGCCAACTCTGTCCCTGATTTGCACTGTACGCAACCCCCAACCTGCCGCCTAGCCAGAAGCCGCCGCTGGGGTCGATGGCGACGTGGCGCACATGGGTCCACCCGTTGGGAAGCGTCAGCGCCTGCCAGGTCTGTCCCCGGTCCTTCGACACGTAGAGCAAGCGGGGCGAGTTGGCCAACGCCATGTTGCCGGAGGCCACAACTCCGGTGAACGCATCGTGTCTTTGGAGGGGACGGCCCTTCCAGACAAAGCCATTGTCGCCGCTGGTGTACACGCCGCTTGCGGTGGCCGCGTACCATTGGCCATCGGCAAAGGCGAGGCTGCGCACGGCTCCGTCGATCCTGCCGTCTGGAACGTAGCGCACAGTCCTGGTGACAACTCGATGGCGATGATGGTAGTGAACCACGCGATGCGTCTCCGCCTTCAGCCGATCGCCGACATCCTGAAAGCTGCCGTCGCGCAGACGAAAGACGCCGTGATTGGTCCCGGCCAGTAGATTGCCGGAGGGCGACATGGCCAGGGCGTAGACATCGTTTCCATCCAGGCCGGCGCTGATCTGGGTCCAGCTCTGGCCCGCATCTTTCGAGACGAACACGCCGCCGAACTGCTTGTCGTTCAGCACGCCGACGTAGATGGTAGCGGGATTCCGCGGGTCGATGATCATGGAGGAAATCTGGCGCTGGGAGAAACCTCGGTTGACGGCATGGAAGACCTTCCCCCCATCCTCGCTCTCCAGCACACCGCTGCGGTCCGTCGCCATCAGGATGTGTTGGGGATCTTTGGGATAGACATACAGATCGTTGATGATGAGGTATTTCGGGGTCATCAGGGTCCATGTCGTACCTGAATCCGTGGTGCGATACAGGCCCTCGGTAGTTCCCGCATAGACCATGGCGGCATCCGAAGGCGCCTGTTTCAGCACCCGGGTACGGCGGGCGGCGCTGGGAATGCCCTGAATTTTATGGAACTGGTTGCCGGCGTCCGTGCTCTTGTAAATGCCTGAGCAGGCGCTGGCGTAGACCACGGTCGGCGCCTTGGGGTCGATGATGATCGAAAAGACGTCGGAGTCGACGATCAGGCCCTGTTTGATATTCTTCCAGGTTTTGCCGCCGTCGTCGGTCTTCCACGGCAGGTGCCAGGTCCCGGCATAAATCACCTGCGGATTGACCGGATCGATAGCGATGGACTCGATTTCATGCAGCTCTACGCTGCCCATGGGACTGATTCGAGACCAGTGCAGGCCGCCGTCCTGGCTGCGGAAGACGCCGGACAGCGTGCCGGCGATGAAAACCTTTGAGTTGGACGGCGCCTGGGCCAGCGCCCGGACCGATTGGCCGGCCATGTCCGCCACCGGCGTCCATTTGTGACCGCCGTCGTTACTGATAAACACTCCGCCGTCGGGACGGTCAAGCCTCCACGCGCCAACCAGCAACCGGTTGGGGTTCGACTCATCGAAAAGGATGTGATCGACGACCAGCGTGTCGGAGTTGGAAATCTTGCTGAGACGCGTCCACCGATTGCCGTCGTCGGTCTGATAAATCCAGCTATTCGTAGTTCCCAGCAGAATGTGGGTTGGGTTCGAAGGACTATCGGCAAAGCTGCGAGCGTCCCCGCCGTAGGGGCCGACATTGTTCCACACCTGTGCCAACGCGCCGGACGTGAACAGAAGAACCGACAATACGACGATCAGAGATGATACCGGGGGGGAAATCCTTCTCATAGGTTCGACACCAATCCAAGGTTCAGATGTGGGCAGGGAAACTGCGCGTTTCTAGTTGAGTGGCTATTCTTCAGCAGACCACGAATCGTGCCTTCGCGCCAGCGTTTTGATAGCCCGCGAACGAAAAAATGGGCCAGCCGGAAAACCGGCCAGCCCATTTCCTTGTGCAGTTCCACTCACCGGCGGTTATTGATGGGAGCCGTTGTCCGTCGTCGAGTGATGATGGACGTGGACGTGATGATGGACGTGGACGTGGTGGTGGACGTGGACGTGGTGGTGATGCACGATCATTCGCCCATAGGGGTTGCGCGAGACATGCACCTGGGAAGTATCGACCGAGTTCGTGCCCTGGACGTCGTTCTCAAAGTTCGCGCCCTGCGGAACCAGGTAATCCTGGACCGTATCGGTTCCGGCATTGCCGGTGCGGACTTCAATGCGGGAAGGATCGATTCCCTTCTCGTGGACCAGGTACGCCTTGGTGTTGACGGCCCGTTGCCCCGCTCTCCTGTCGGCGTGGCGTTCATTCGGCATGCTGTTGCCCACCAGCACGGCTGAAGCATCGGCATTGCGCTGGAGGTTCAGAGCGACATCATCTAGGCAGGCCTTGGCTTCGTTGTCCACGCGGGTCGGACGGCGATGATCGCGGCCGAAGTTGATCGAGCACAGGGTCTCGGTCTTCGGTGCGGGCGGCGGCGCCGGCGCGTTGACGGAAACCGTGGTGGTTGCCGAGGCGGTATGCCCTTTATTGTCGGCCACGTTGCAGGTCACGGTGATATCTCCCGGAGCTGCGCCCGTGGTATCCAGAGTGGCGGTGGTGTTCGATCCGCTGATCTGTCCGGCGGAGGAACTGTAGCTATAGGTCAGCGGCAGGTTCTGCGGACTGACACCCTGGGAGGTGATGGTTACGGAACCGCCGGGGTTGACGCTGGTCGGATTCGCCGAGCAGGAAATGGTCGGCGGCTCATACGGCTTCACGGTGAACGTCGCGGTGCAGTCTGCCGATTGGCCGACCTTGTTGCCTTCCGTCACATGGCCGGTCACCGTATAGGTGCCTGGGTTCAGGTTGGTGGTATCCACGTTGCCGGTCGAAGATGTACCGGTGACCGTGGCGCCCGAAGCATTCCATGTATAGTTCGCCGTGTTCTTCGGGTTCAGGTTTTGTGCATTGCCGGTAATGGTGATCGCCTCGCCAGGATAAACGTCCGACGGGCTGACCGAGCAACTGTAGGTAACCGGCGGGGGCGGGATGATGCTGCCAAAATGGAAGACCAGTCCCGTGCTCAACTGCTCGCCATTGATGTTGGCGCGACCGCCCTCGATGTTGGTGCTGCCGTCCGGCGGATAGGCGCTGGGCGGTCCAAAGGAGGCGTGCATGTACTGGTAATCGGCCTGGAAAACGCGCCATGAAAGGTGATGATGGAAGAACGGCAGCGCATAATCCACGCCACCGCCGAGGGTCAACGCCGTGCCCCAGCGATTGGGGTTGATCATGTGGATCGGAGCGCCACCGGTGGTAACGGTATCGTAGTTGGGACCGCCGAAGCGGACCGTTCCGACATCGGCGTGCAGGAACGGGGTGATGTAGTGGTCAGGATAGCGGAAGACTGGACCGGCGCTGATGCTGGTGAAGCCATCTCCAGGACCATCGGGGTGCGAGGCCAAAACGACTTCTCCGCCGAAGTACTTATTGAAGAAGTACGCGCCGCTTCCAATGGCACCGATATTCACATCCCGGTAGCGCTGTTCGTTGATGGTGCCTTTCGGCGACAGATACGAGTAGCCAAGGAAAATGTCGATGCGCGATGGGTTGACTGCCGACGTTGCCTTCGCGGTATTCTGCGGAGCCGGCGCGTTCGGCGTTGCGCTTGAAGAACTCGACTGCGCCATAAGTGCCGTGCTCAGCCCCAATACGCATATCGCCGCTACCAGACGGCTCTTTGAGCGTAACTTCCGATATTCCATCCCTGTATCCTCCACAACTTTTGTGAACAAACTTCTGGTTTCTATCCTTGACTTAAGCGTTTGCCGCGGTACCGAACGAATGCGTACGCGCCTTTGTTCTTTCGACGCTTTCTGTGGCGGGCGATCAATTCCTTTAAATTAGAGCACAACCGCATTCAAAAGGTTATCCCCCGCCCGGGACTACTCCAAAGGTATCCTAAGAGATACCTAAATGCCAACCAGGAATCGGACGAGGAATAAACCGATTCTTAAACCGGGAATCCGATAATTGCCGGTGGAACCGGGAATTTCGACTTACTCCAGGTTCAACACCTTCTTCACCGTACCGCGTTCGCGCAGAATCTTCTCCTGCAACAGTGTGAGCGCGTAGATCAGCTGCTCCGGGCGCGGCGGGCATCCGGGGACATACACATCGACCGGGATGATCTGGTTGACGCCCTGCACCAGCGCGTAGTTGTTGAATACCCCTCCGGAGGTGGCGCAGGCCCCCATTGAGATGACCCATTTCGGTTCCGGCATCTGGTCGTACAAACGGCGAATCACCGGCGCCATCTTGATTGACACCCGACCGGCGATCACCATCAGGTCAGACTGGCGAGGAGACGGCCGGAAGACTTCCGCGCCGAAGCGGGCCACGTCGAAGCGCGCGGCGCCCATCGACATCATCTCGATGGCGCAGCAGGCCAGACCAAAGGTCATGGGCCAGATGGAGCTTTTCCGCACCCAGTTCAGCGCCGTGTCGAGCGAGGTGAGAATGACGCCCTCGTTCTGGTCGTAGCCGAAATTTACTTCCCGCACCTTGCCCTGGTTCAGGGCACTGCTTTCCAGGTTTCCAAAGACGTATCGATCTTTCAGTGCTTCTGTCATCGGCGAGTTATCCACCTCTCCAGTATCTCGCATTTCGCGGCGGATGCAATGGCGCGCTGTCCCGCGGAGCATTACGATGATGGGATCTCGATATTCGAGAGACGGGAGTCTGCGTCTTCGTGCTGGTGCCTCCGGAGCGGCGCGGATGGCCTACTTGGTCACCGGCAAGACGCCGACAGGTTCGACACCGGCGACAAACGGCTCCAATTGACATCTGAATTTCTTCCTGCAATGCTGCACCCATTGCAGACTACTTGCCTCATGCCAATCCCATCCCCACCGGACGATCCGCGGGTCCTCAGTAACTCCTCCATGTGGCAGTCGGAGCGGTGGAATCGCGCGGTGACAAAAGTGGCGGCCAAAAGCGATTTCGCCGGGGCGGTGCGGCTGGCATGGCAACTGGTGCGGCGGCGACGAGACTACGACGTTGTCTATACGGTGGGGGTGCGCGAGGCGCAGGTCTACGGCCTGTTCTGTTCCCTCTTCGGCCGCGGCGGCAAACCGCACGTCGCTTCTGAAATCCTGCTCGATGCATTGCAGCCCACCAGTGTGGCGTGGCGGCTCAAACGCGGCGTCCGCCGCTTCGCCCTGTGCCGGACGGCGAGAGTGATCGTTTTTTCGAGCGGCGAGCGCGAGCTCTACAGCCGCGAACTGCGGCTTTCGCTCGAGAGGGTCGAGTTCGTCCCCTTCCACACCAACATTCAGGAGCCGGCCCTCACTGCTCCCGGCAGCTATGGGTTTGCCGCCGGGCGGTCGCTGCGCGACTACAAGACGCTGTTCGCCGCCGTCGAGGGGCTGGACCGGCGCTTCGTCGTCGTTGCCGACCGCGCCAGCGTGGCGCATCTCCAGACGCCGGCCAACGTCGAGCTGCATTGCGATATCCCGCGGACGCAGTATCTGGAGCTGCTTTCCGGGGCCCGCTTTGTGGCCGTTCCTCTGAAGGCGGAATATCGCTCCACCGGCCAGGTGGTGGTGCTCGAAGCCGCCTCCTTTGGCAAGCCGGTTGTGGCCAGCGACGTGGTCGGCGTACGGGACTACATTACGGATGGCGTCGACGGCCTGCTGGTCGAGCCCGGGAACCCGCAGGCGCTGCGCGATGGCATCGCAATGCTGGCCGGCGACGACGCTCTGCGTGGAAGACTGGCCACCGCCGCCCTGGCGCGCGTCCGCCGCGACCACAGCTTCGATCAGTTCGCCGACCGCTGCCTGGGGATCATGGCCGCCGCTTGCCTGCCGCACCGGTAACCGGAAAATCCACCGTCCTGGCCGAAACGCAGCAGAGTGGAGGGACGCGCAGTTTCCCGGAGGATTGGAGCTGAGGCCTCCAACATTTGCCCCGCCCCGGCGACCATGCTAGACTCCGTTGTCTTCCGGCATGATAGCGGCTGCAGGTTCTAAGTTTTGGCCGCGCAGTGACCGTGCTTTTGGAGCAGCCTATGGAATTCGCCAAGCTTCAGCCAGCTTCGCCGGCTCCCGGTCCCGGCGCCAATGCGACCAGCAAGCGCAGCCGGCGGCGGCTTCTACCCTGCACGAAACTTCCCTTCGCCTCATCTCAACCGATAGCTCCAGTTCCCGGAGGTTCCGCGTGAACACGTACCTGGGTAAAGACATCCGCAACCTTGCCATTGTGGGCCATTCCGGCAGTGGAAAAACCACGCTGATTGAAGCCTTGCTGGCCACCGCCGGCGCCATCCCCGCCATGGGCAGCGTCGCCGACGGCACCGCGGTCACCGCCTATGACGAGGAGGACGCCGCCCGGCAGACCACCATCGCCAATGCCGTCTGTTTCTGCGAATGGAACGGCGTGAAGATCAACCTGATCGACACCCCCGGCTTCAACATGTTCATCCATGAAGCGCGCGCCGCCATGCTTCCGGTCGAGGCCGCCGCCATCGTCGTCGATGCCGTCGATGGCATCCAGCCCATGACCCAGCGCGTGTGGAGCTATACCGAGGAGTTCAACCTGCCGCGCCTGTTTGTCGTCAACCGCGTGGACCGCCCGCTGGCCCAAACCCAGGCGGTGCTGGAAGCTCTGCGCTCCACGTTTGGGCGCACCGTGACGCCCATCAATCTGCCCATTGCGGAAGGCCCGGAATTTCGCGGCGTGGTCGATCTGGTGTCGATGCAGGCATTCGAATACGGCGCGGACAGCAAGGGCCGCGGTCAGGCGGTCGCCATTCCCGAGGAGCTGGCGAAGCGGGCGAAGTCCGCGCATGAGGAACTGGTCGAGCTGGTCGCCGAGGGCAAGGACGAGCTGATGGAGGAGTTCTTCAACCGGGGCACGCTGCCGGAGGAGCACCTGATCGCGGCGCTCCATGAAGCCATCCGCGAGGACCGCATCTTTCCCGTGCTGTTTGCCTCCGGCGGCGGCAATATGGGCTGCGACCGGCTGCTGGAGTTCTTCCGCGTCTACGCGCCCGCCCCGAGCGAGCGCGAGCCGGTGACCGCCGTGGCCGCTGCCTCCTCTGAAAATCGGTCGAACGGCACGGCCCAGCCCGAGGCCGCCGAAGCGGAGTGGCCGGTGGAGATGGTGAACTGTCCAGTCACCGACGGCGAGCCGCTGTCGCTGTTCGTATATAAGACCGTCTCCGATCCCTTTGCCGGACAGATTTCTCTCTTCAAGGTCTTCGCCGGCTGCGCCCGCAACAACGACTCGGTACTGAATTACAAGCAGCACGGCCCGGAAAAGCTGGCGCATCTTTCCATCATGCAGGGGAAGAATCCCATCCCCGTCAACGAATTGCATGCCGGCGACCTGGGCGCGGTGGCCAAGCTGAAAAACACCCACACCGGCGACACTCTCGGCGACCCGGGTCATCCCGTGTTGTACGAGCCGGCGAAACAGCCCGAACCTGCCATCGCCTTCGCCATCGAACCGAAGACCCGCGCCGATGAGGACAAGCTGGCCAGCGCCCTGCACCGCATTATGGAGGAGGACACGCTGGTCCGCTTCTATCGCGATGCGCAAACCCACGAGTTTCTGATCGCCGGCGCAGGCCAGCAGCATATTGAAGTGGTGGTTTCGAAGCTGCGTCGCCGCTACCACACGGAAGTCACTCTGAAAGCGCCCAAGGTCCCTTATCGCGAGACCATCCGGGCCCGTGCCGACGGGCACGGCCGCCACAAGAAACAGTCCGGCGGGCACGGCCAGTTCGGCGACTGCAAAATTCGCATCGAACCGCTGGAGCGGGGCGCGGGCTTCGAGTTCGTCAACGAGATTTTTGGCGGCGCGATCCCGCGCAACTATGTCCCCGCCATTGAAAAAGGCATTCGCGAGGCCGCCGAGCGCGGCCACCTGGCCGGGCATCCCATGGTGGATTTTCGGGTCACCGTCTACGACGGCTCCTTCCATGAAGTGGACTCGAACGAGATCAGCTTCCGCATCGCCGGACGGCTGGCCTTCCGCGACTGCATGGCGCGCGCCCGGCCGACACTGCTGGAGCCGATCATGCGGGTCGACATCCAGACGCCGGAGACCTATGCGGGCGCGGTGATGGGCGACCTGCCGGGGCGGCACGGCCGGGTGCTGGGAATGGAAACCGGCAGCGGCGGAATGACGACCATCCACGCCGAGGCGCCCATGGCGGCGATGCTGACCTATGGCGCCGACCTGATCGCGATGACCCAGGGCCAGGCCAGCTTCCACATGGAGATGGACCACTACGATTACGTGCTGCCGCAGACGCAGGAGAAGATTATCGCCGCGGCACGCGCCCATCAGCCGGTTGCGCTGGAGGACGAAGCCTGAACATTTTCAGACTTCATATCGATCGAAGTTTATCCTCCGATCCAAGCCGCAAAAAACGCGGCTTGGATAGGGCTCCCATGCATTTTCCGACTCCATGGGAATCGAAGTTTCCACCTGCAAACCGGCGACGGACTCCCCGCTTTGGTTACAATCAGCCCATGCAACTGGCGGAACTGGCGCGTCGTCTGGACGCGCGTCTGGACGGCGACCCGAAGTTTGAAGTGACCGGCGTCGCGGGCATTGAAGAAGCAGGGACAAACGACGTCACCTTCGTCTCCAATCCCAAATACGCGCCGCTGGCCCGCACCACGCGGGCCGCGGCGGTACTGGTTGCGGAAGACTTTCCGGCAATCCCGGCCGCAACCCTGCGGACATCGAATCCCTATCTTGCCTTCGCGCGTGCCATTGAAATTTTCTACCAGTCGCCGGTGTACGCGCCGGGAATTCATCCCACCGCCGTGGTCGATCCCACGGCCCGGCTGGGCCGCGAGTGTCACCTCGGAGCCTATGTGGTCGTCGGGTCGAAGGTGGTTCTCGGCGACCATGCCACCCTGCTGCCGCACGTGGTGATCTATCCCGGCGCGAGCATCGGAAAAAATTTCTTTGCCCATGCCCATGCCGTGGTGCGCGAAGGCTGCCGCCTGGGGGACGATGTGATTCTGCAGAACGGCGCTGTCGTTGGCGCCGACGGTTTTGGCTTTGCCAAGGACGATGCCGGGCGATGGCATAAGATTCCGCAGTCTGGCCCGGCGGTGCTGGAAGATCGCGTCGAGGTGCAGGCCAATGCCTGCATTGACCGCGCCAGCGTGGGAGAGACGCGCATTGCCGCCGGAGCGAAGATCGACAACCTGGTTCAGGTGGGCCACGGCTCGACGGTGGGGGAGAATACCCTGCTGTGCGCCCAGGCTGGACTGGCCGGTTCGACGCACGTCGGGCGCAACGCGATCCTCGCCGGTCAGGCCGGCGTGGCCGGGCACTGCACGATCGGCGACGGCGCGATTCTAACCGCGCAAACCGGCGCGGCCGGCGATGTCGCCGCCGGCAAAGTGGTCAGCGGAACTCCAGCCATCGACAATCGCCTGTGGCTGCGCGCGGTGGCCGCCTACAACCGCCTGCCGGAGATCGCCAGGCTGGTTCGCAAACTGAGCGCCGCCGGCGAGGCCAAGTGAGCGCCGTGAAGGCCGCAACCCTCTACACTCGGTCCATGTCCGGAATTCCCCGTCTGCTGCTCTGTTTGGCCGCGGCCGTCGCCCTGTTCGGCGCCGCCGGTTGCCGCGCCCGGCTGGTCAAGACGACCGTCGTCAACTCCGGCCATACCGTGCTGCATAACATTGAAGTCGATTACCCGCACGCCAGCTTCGGCATTACGTCCCTGGCTCCCGGCGAAGCGTTTCACTATACGTTGCAACTGGAGGACGCGGGGCAGATGAAGGTCGAATTCCGCGACAGCGCGGAGAAGCCCCACTCCGGCAAAGGGCCGTATGCGGTGCAGGGCCAGGAGGGCACGCTGACCATCCGGCTCGACGGCAGCGGAAAAAACGTGTGGAGCGCCCATCTTCATCCGACAGCAAAAGCTCCAAAAGGCGAGTGATCCGGCGGGGTCATTTTTGAACCGCAGTTCCGAATCGCGAAAAACTGAGCTCTTTGGGTTATGAAATGTATGGTCCGCTCCGTTTTTGCAAGCGCAGAGATGCAGCTCAGAAGGCTTTGCTTTACAGAAGCCCTTGCCCAGTCGCAGGGCACTATACCGCCAAGTGTAGCGGGTTGGCTCAAAACCTTGGGGAGTCGACTCCCAGCTATTCTGTGGTCTACGACGTTGTCCACAAGTTGCCCACCCACCGATCTACTGGTCCGCGCCCATCAAGGGAGCAAAGCCTATAGCAATACAATGGGGTTTGAGACGCAGTTTTCCTGTGCATAGGATATCTATGGCGGGACAGAGCCGTTCAAAGCCTACGAAATTGCGTGGTAATCAGCCGTAGGTGCAAGATGAGGCCGATGCGATCAACACACCGGCTCCTGCCCACTTTGTATTAGCTAACGCCTTACTGACAGGTGCAGCCCGTAATGATATCGCTGTCCAATGTGACCGCGCCGTTCCGCGCCAGCGCCCTGCCTTCCAAGTTCACGCCGGTGGTTATTGTGATTGATGTCAGCGCCATGATATTTCCCTTGAATACAGAGTTCGTTCCGAGGGTCGCAGAGCTGCCAACCTGCCAGAAGACATTGCAGGCCGTGGCGCCGTTGGCGAGGATAATATGACTGCCGCTCCCCGTCGTGAGCGTGGACCCGATCTGGAAGATGAACACCGCGTTCGGATTACCCTGAGCATCGAGAGTGAGATTCCCGGAGTTTGCAAGCGACGACGTTGCTGTATAGACGCCCGCGGTGAGTGTCTTCCCTGCCAAATCTCCAGCCTCCGAAGTGCCTCCCGATCGTCCAGCAGCATCTACATACGCATTCGCTAAGGTGCTCTGGGCCTGGGCTGCGGCGCCGTCCGCACTATGGATCACCCCACCGCTCGATAGTAGTCCCGGCGGAAATCCCGTCACAGCTGAGCCTGGGCTGACTCCAACATCGCCGGAGATAGTGGTTGGTCCGGTGTTGGTGACAGTTGAACCAGCCAGGACTGAGAAGCCCCCTATGTTAGGGCAGAGTGCCACAGGCTGCGTTCCGCTGCTTTGGCCCGAACCAGTAGCAAAAGTCTGACTAAGTGGAGGATTCAACGGCACACCGCCCATGTCCTGGGCCCCGGTGGTCACCCTAATTGTGTAAGTGGTATTCGTTGCCAGATTGGCTGACGGAGTCAAAGTGGCAGTCTGAGTGAGAACGTCATAGGTGACGGTCCCCGCCACACCATTAATAAAGACTGTGCTGGGATTGATGGTAAGTGAATCCATTTGTTCATTAAATGTGACAACGATCTTCTGGTTGAGTGGAACGTTCATTGCGCCCGGAGCAAGATTTACTGCGGTAACATAGGGTGCGGAAGTATCTAAGGTTGAGCGGGTGGTAAACGAGAAAGTGAAGGGTGCGGCAAGTGGAGTCCCGCTCGTGTCCTTGGCCCCAACGGTAATAGTCGCGTTGTACTCAGTATCAGGAGCGTATGGAACGGAAGATTTGAAGGCGGCGATCTTGTTGGTTGCGTCGTAGGTGACCGTGCCAGCCACGCCTGCAACCAAAAAGGTGCTCGCGTTGATGCTCGCCGGATCCATGGCCTTGCTGAAGACCACCGCAATCTCACGGTTGGTGCCCACTCCGTTGGATTGCGGGGCCACTGTCAATACCGTGGGAGGAGCAGCGGAAGCAGTCACCGGGTTAACCAGGTCGGGACTATTGCCACTACAGCTCATGAGAAAAATCGCTATCAGGAGGGCGGTTGAGACCTTGGACACCTGCAGGAGTGACATACAGATCCTTCCTCAGAACTGGCACGACACTGCGCGAAAACGCACCAGATAGCCGGAGCGACGTTTTAAGAGCAAACTGACCATTCGTGCTACCAGCCTTCAATCCCCGTGATCGTACCTCTGAGCTGGCTCCCTGTCCAGAGTACTAAAGTACTAAAGATCAAACCGCGCGTTGAATTCCTGCAGGTCGCGCGGATAGTCTTCCATGACCTCGCATACTACGGCTGTAGGCTGGTGAGTCAAGCTCCAATCAAATGTATCCCACATGATAATGGCCTTTATCATGGGCTCGCGATCGTAGATTTTCTGGGGATTCAGACTGACCCACCAGCGGAAGCAAGCGAATGGCTTGTGTTTTTCAACCGTGCGGAAATGCAGACTACAGCGACTGCACTGGAATCAGCGTCAAGTCCTCGACCAGGCCGACTTCTTTCTGCACGAACGGCTCCGCGTAGCGGACCCCGCCCAGCATTCCGTAGAACCGCGCCAGGGCAAAGGTGCGCTCGCGGATGTCTTCCCTGGGCACGAAAATTCCGCCGCCGGAGGCCTGGTTTTCATACTGGGAGCGGTAGGCCATCAGAGATTGATACCGCTGCTCCTGGTAGCCGGTAATGTCCACCACGAAGCTGGGTCGCACATCCGCATAGAGGCTGGCGTAGACGATCTTGAACGGCCGGTGCGGCGCGGCGTCGGTCCCGGCCTCCACCTTCGCAAGGCCGGAGACAAAGCAGGCTTCATAGCCCAGCGTGGCCGCGGTGGCGTGGTCGGGATGACGCGCCTGCCAGTAGGGCAGGATGACCACGCGGGGCCGCAGTTCCCGCAGCACGCGGGCGATCTTCAGCCGGTTTTCCCAGGTATTCTCAACTCGCCCGTCGGGAATGTCGAGCGCCTGCCGCCAGCCGACGCCAAGAATGCGGGCGGCTTCTTCCGCTTCGGCGGCGCGGTCCGCGGCCGTACCCCGAGTACCGGACTCGCCCTGGGTCAGATCGAGGATCGCCGTCCGCAGGCCGAGAGCGGCGGAGCGCAACAGCGTGCCGCCGCAGGTCTGTTCCACATCGTCCCGATGGGCTGCAATGGCGAGGATGTCGATAGGGTCGATCATGACGAGAGTGTACTGAAAGAAAGGCTGCGAACCGCGCCGGAAAAACCGCAGGTCACTCCACTGCGTGGACTCCGGTCAGGATGACATGGACACTGTCGCGCTTTTCGCGCCGCGACACGATCCGTCAAATGGCTTTAATTCGCCGCGTTCGATGGCGCATCCATATAGGCGACATCGATGGCGGTGCCCTGGACGGTAGCAAAAAAATTGCTCAACTCCGAGCCGGCAACGGTTCCCGGCCGGTATCCGTCGTTCGAGCCGGTGGATCCGCCGGTGGTGCCGTTCCAACTGGTGGTGGCATAGATATGGACCTGACCGCCTTCGGCGTCATACATTTTGTGCCACTCGATGATGGCGCACAGGCCGGTCACATCGCCGTACCACGGTTCCACCAGCGGAGGGTTCTTGAGCGTGGTGTCGATCATGGTCAGGCAGCCGTTCACCAGATTGTTCGCGGTGCGATAGCCGGTCTGACAGTTCTGTGACCCGATCCATAACGTGTTGTCGTCGCCCAGCAGCATCTTGGTATGAATGCCGTCGGAGATGGGATAGGTCGCGGTCACCTGGTTGTTTGCCAGGTTGATGATCGACATGAATCCCTCAAACAGTCCGCCCTGCTGCTGCTGCTGGCCGGAAACATAGAGCAACCCTCCGCCGTTGGACGGAGAAGTCCCGTAGACGGCCATGGTCGCACCCCCGGGCACGGCCACCCGCAGCTGTTCCGTCGGCCCGGGAGAGGATGGGGGCGGCGAGGGATAGGTGCTGCCGGGAAAGTTGTAGATGTTCAAGGGGCCCGTGTTCAGGAAACTAACGCTCGCCTGAGCGGCGCCGATCACCGGATCGACGGCCGTGTCCCCGCACTCCGGCCCACAGTTGAGCAGCCATCCCGTGGTTCCATCCGCCGAGAAGATGGTGTTGTAGGGACGATTGAAGGTGATCACATTCTGGTTCTGATCGACCACCGGGACCACGCAATAAATCGGCAGGTTCACCGGCTGGCAGTCCACCGGGCTCACGTCCGAGGGCCATGGAATGGTGGGATGAAACACCGGCGGCGACATCACCGTTCCGTTGGGCTGCTGCAGGCGGATGATCCGATAGGCATAATTGCTGTTCTGCACGAAAGCCAGCACCACCGTCGCGGTCGGGTTCGACTCCACCTTGTAGACGTTGGGGAGATTCAGGCTTACCTGGGTTGATGCCACGCTGTCGATCACGGTCACGTATTGCGACATCTGATTGGCGCCAAATACATACTGGCCTCCGGAGCTGACAAAGACGCTGCTCGAGGCTCCTGGCAGGCTTTTGAAGCTCCCCGTGACCGACTCCTTGGCATAGTTGATCGAGGAGATGCTGCCATCGCCGTTATACACGTATCCGGCGGACTGTTCGGGATAGTTCAGAATGGTTTTCGGCAGCACGTTCGAGTAGCCGCTGATGGCGAAGCCGGGAATTTTGCCGTTCTCGCTGTTGCGAATGTCGTAGCGGGCGTCGAGAATCTGCAATGCCCCGGTCGAGAGCACAGATGGGTTCTGCACCGCGACAAGAACCCGTTGCAGAATGGTGCTGGGCGGAACGGTACGGCCGGCGAAGTACGATCTGGAACCGGTGCAACCGACAACTGCAAGCACACTCGCGGCAGTCAAAACCACCGCGGCCACTCGGGCAAAAAAACTACGACTCATCAAGCGCAATGCTCCAATTCACGGGCACATCTGACGTTCCGGGGTGAAACGATAGTGTATACCAATCATGCGAAGCGGTTTTTCGGCAAGGGAACCGCTGGGCAGGGATTTAGACGCCGTTTCCTCTCAAAGAAAACGGCACTGAACGATGCCTTCCAGTGGGCTGCAGCCGGAAAACCTCCGGGGCGGTGGCGCTTCCGCGCCGGGCCCGCTACCATAGGCCAACGGACTTGCATTTTGACCTGCTCCGAAGAGACTTTTTATGCCAAATCTGAGCGAACTGTTTTCTACCCGCAACGTTCTTTGCGATGGGGCGATGGGCACCATGCTCTACGCCCGCGGCGTCTTCATTCATCGCTGTTATGACGAGCTGAATCTTTCGCAGCCGGAGCTGGTCCGCGCCATCCATGAGGAATACCTGCAGGCCGGCGCGGAGATCCTGGAGACCAACACCTTCGGCGGCAACCGCTACCGGTTGGAGCGCCATGGACTGCAGGATCAGGTGCACGCCATCAACGTAGCCGGAGTAAAACTGGCGCGGCAAGCCGTCACCCAGGCACGCGACAAGCAGGCCACGGAAGCCTATGTCGCCGGAGCGGTGGGCCCGATGGGCGTGCAGATCGAACCGCTGGGCAAGGTGTCGTTTGCCGAGGCACGGGCCGCCTTTGCCGAGCAGATTCACGCGCTGGCGGAAGGCGGACCGGGGGTGGGCGTCGACCTGCTGGCGCTGGAAACGATGACCTCGCTCAACGAAGTTCATCAGGCGATTCTGGCAGCGCGGGAAGCGGCCCCGGGAGTACCCGTCATCGCCATGATGACCATCGATGAGGAAGGCAACACACTGGATGGCTCTTCGCCGGAGACGGCCGCCGCCCGGCTGACGGAATGGGGCGTCGACGCGGTGGGATGCAATTGCAGCGCAGGGCCGGCCACGATCCTGAGCGCCATCGAGCGCATGCGCACCGCGACTACCCTGCCGCTGGCGGCCATGCCCAACGCCGGGATGCCGCGCAATGTGGATGGGCGCAACATCTATCTCTGCTCGCCGGAGTACATGGCCAGCTTCGTGCGCAAATTCGCCGCCGCCGGAGTGCAATATCTGGGCGGCTGCTGCGGCACCACGCCCAACCATATCCGCGCCATGCGCTCCACACTGCGCGCGATCGACGCCCGCAAAACCACCACCACCACGGCGACGGCGGCGGGCAAGCAAACCGCGGTCGCACCGCCGCCCTTGCCGGACCGCTCCCAGTTGGGATCCGACCTGGCCGCCGGACGCTTTCTCGCCATGGTCGAGATCGTCCCCCCGCGCGGCATCGACTGCCAGCGCGAACTGGACGCCGCCGCCATGCTGGCCAGAAACGGCGTCCGCATCATCAATGTGCCGGATTCCCCGCGCGCCTCCGCCCGCATGAGCGCTTTGAGCCTTTGCCTGCAAATCCAGCAGCAGGTGGGCAGCGAGACCCTCCTGCACTACACCTGTCGCGACCGCAACGTCCTCAGCATCCAGTCCGACCTGCTGGGCGCGGCCTCGCTGGGGCTGCGCAACATGCTGTGCCTGACCGGCGACCCGCCCAAGCTGGGCAACTATCCCGACGCCACCGCCGTTTTCGATGTGGACGCCATCGGCCTGGTCAATATCGTCCGCAATCTGAACCATGGGCTCGATATCGGCGGCAATGCGATTGGAGCGTCCACCGCTTTCACCGTCGGCGTCGCTGCCAACCCCGGTGTGCCGGACCTGGACAATGAAATCCGGCGTTTCGCTTACAAAGTGGAGGCGGGCGCTGAGTACGCCGTCACTCAGCCAGTGTTTGACATGCGGCTGCTGGAAGTCTTTCTGAAACGGATTGAGGAATTTCGCATCCCGGTCATCGCCGGCATCTGGCCGCTGGTCAGCCTGCGCAATGCGGAGTTTATGCGCAACGACCTGCGCGTTTTCGTGCCGGATGAAATCATCGCGCGCATGCAGCGCGCCGACACCCCGGAGCTGGCCCGCGCTGAAGGCGTGCGCATCGCCCATGAAATGCTGATCGAGGCCCGCGGCATGGTCCAGGGCGTGCAGGTCAGCGCCCCCTCCGGCCGCTACCAGGCGGCGCTCGATGTGATGGCCAGCATCCTCCAACCGGTCGCCGGCAAAGTAGAAGTAACTGTGCCCGCAACGGATGGCCGCCCGGAATCCAGTGCAGGAGTGAACCTTGCCAAGCTTTGAAGAGTCGCTGAAGCAGTTGGAGTCAATCGTCGCCAAGCTGGAACAGGGCGACCTGCCGCTGGAGGAGTCCGTGCGTCTGTTTGAGGAAGGCATCCAGCTCTCGAACGCCTGCAAGACCGACCTCGAAACCGCCGAAGGCAAGGTCCAGATGCTGCTGAAGCAGAAGGACGGAAGCATGAAGCCGGGGCCGTTTCCGCAAAACGGTGATGAGAATTCGTAGTAATGTAAGTGACGGTACTTTTTTTGGGAGATGCACGATGTATACGGAAGTTTCCCTCAGCCAGGTCCGGCGGAACATCTTTGGTCTTGTGAATCGAGCCTTCACGGGTGCCGAGGTTTGGGTCGCCGATAAAGGGCGACGGGTGCGGCCCACCGCCGCGATACACGGCAAGAGTGTCAGCCGGATCGCACAACTGGATCTGATCGATCCCAAATCCCCACTACGACATACCTTTCTGACAGAAGTGGTTCAAGCCTGGGAAAGCGACTGGGCGGATCTGTAACGGATCTGTATCCTGGGCGAGCTATACCATCCTTCGCGACGATCGCGGACGGTGGAAAGGCGCAACCAACGCGCTTTACAGCTTGTATGCCGCCTTGGCCAGCCGATAGGCCAGATCGAGCGCTACCTCATGGGCTTCGTCCTCGTCCAGGCGATGGTCGGCAACCAGGGTAGCCAGGTACGCGCAATCCACCCGCCGGGCCACATCGTGCCGCGCCGGAATCGACAGAAATGCGCGGGTGTCGTCGTTGAAGCCCACCGTGTTGTAGAAGCCCGCCGTCTCCGTGGTGGCTTCGCGGAAGCGAAGCATGCCCTCCGGGCTGTCGTAGAACCACCACGGCGGCCCCAGCTTGAGGCACGGATAATGGCCGGCCAGCGGGGCCAGCTCGCGGCTGTAGGTGGACTCATCGAGGGTAAACAGAATGATCGTCAGATTCGGCTCATTGCCCAAACGTTCCAAAAGCGGTTGCAAGGCATGCACGTAGTCGGTCCGAGTGGGAATATCGCCGCCCATGTCGCGGCCGAATTTCCGGTAGATGAGGCCGTTGTGGTTGCGCAGGCTGCCGGGATGGATCTGCATCACCAGCCCGTCCTCCAGGCTCATTTTGGCCATCTCGGTCAGCATCTGGGCGCGGAAGGTTTCTTTTTCCTCCGCCGATGCCGAACCTGAGAGCACCCGCTCAAACAAACCGGCCGCGCTCGCCGTGTTCAGGTCCGCCGTCGCCGGGGTGGGATGCCCGTGGTCGGTCGCAGTCGCACCATGCTGGCGGAAACGCTCCCGCGCCTGGCGCAGGGCGGCCAGATACCCGCTCCAGCGGCCCGTGTCCTCGCCGTTCAGTTCCCCTAGCTGGCGAACATTTTCCGGGAAATTGTCGAAGTCCGGATCGACGACGGAATCGGGGCGAAAGGTCGGAATCACGCGCCCCTTCCAGCCCGACTCCCGCAGCGCGCGATGATATTCCAGCCTCTCCAGCGGGGAGTTCGTGGTCGCCAGCACTTCCATCCCAAAGCGCTCGTAGAGCGCGCGTGGGCGAAACTCCGGCGTGGCCAGCTTCTCCTCGATGGCGTCGTAATACTTGTCCGCGGTCTCCTCCGATAGCCGTGTCTTTAGCCCGAACAGTTCCTCAAAGGCATAGTCCAGCCACAGCCGCGTCGGGGTTCCGCGGAACAGATAATAGTGCTTGGCGAATAATTTCCAGACCGCTCGCGGGTCCGCGACGGGGTGCTCGCCGATGCCCAACCGCTCCAGCGCAATGCCCTGGCTGTACAACATACGAAAGACGTAATGGTCCGGCTGAATCAGCAACGTCGCCGGATCGGGAAAGGCCGCGTTCTCCGCGAACCATCGCGCTTCCGTGTGGCCGTGCGGACTCAGGATGGGCAGGTCCTTCACCCCGGCGTAGAGGCGGTTGGCAATGGCGCGCGTTGTGGGTTCGGCGGGAAAAAGTCGATCGGGATGCAGCATGGTCAAGACATTCGCTCCTGTGCCTTCATAGTAAGCTTCGACGGAAACGTGAAGCCTGGGCGCTTCTTCTCGCTGCGCCCTTTACGGCGATGACGTGTACGGCCATGTCGCAGGCCCATGCATCCAACGATTGCGTCGCCAGTAGAACGCGCCGGAGTGACCGTGCCCTTTCGCCAGAAGAAACCCGAGCCGCCCGAGGAGCAGGCTGCGGAAGCCACCCAGCAGCAACTCCACCGACCGACTGCGGACGAAATCTTTGAGCAGGTGTCGCGCAATGCCCGCCATGAGCTCGACCGACCGGCGATTGCGCTGGCCATCTCCGGCATAGCCGGCGGCATCACCATGGGCCTTACCGCTCTCAGCATCTCCATCGTCGTGGGTGAGCTTGGCCCCAGCGCAACGTCGCGATTCATCGCGCAGCTTTTCTATCCCATCGGTTTTATCGCGGTCATCCTGGGCCGCGCGCAACTGTTTACGGAGAACACGCTCTATCCAGTCGCCCTGATGCTTTCCGAGCGCCGCCACGGCTGGGCCACGCTGCGGCTGTGGGCCATCGTGTTGCCCGGCAACATTTTCGGGGCGTTTCTCTTCGCCTTGCTGGCTGCCAAAAGCGGCGGCCTGCGTGCCGAGTACGTCCAGGCCATGACGGTCTTCGGTGTTCAGGCCGTGCAGGTCCCCTGGGGCCACGTCTTCTGGAGCGCCGTTATCGCGGGCTGGATCATCGCGCTGGTCGCCTGGCTGGTGAGCGGCAGCCACTCCATCACCGGCTCGGCCATGCTGATCTGGCTACTCACGTTTGTCGTCGGCCTGGGCCGCTTCGCCCACTGCGTCGCCAGCAGCGGAGAAATCCTCGCCGCCGTCCTCGAACATCAGGTCGCAGTTTCCCAATACTTCGCATGGCTCGGTGCAGCGGTGCTCGGAAACGTCATCGGCGGCGTCATGATCGTCACCCTGCTGGAGTACGGCCAGGTAAAGGGCGGGGGACAGGAAGCAGGCAGTTCCTCGCACTGATATGCCGAAGGGCAGACTCGAGATTGGTATGACCAAGAGCAGAAAAAGCGAGCAGGACCCGCAGCCGCGCCAGTCGAAGGAGGGAAACCCCAGAACAAAAAGGCCCGGAGATTTTTTTCTCCGGGCCTTTTTGCTGCGAAATGCTGTTTACTTGGCGGCAAGCAGCACTTTGCCACCCTGGTTGCGCAGCCTTGCCTGCTCGATGAGGGCACCTTGCTCCGATCGTGCAACCGGCAGCTTCACGGTCATCTCATCGGTTCCGCAAAGGACCGCGTGCAGGAAGTAGTGGCCAGCAGCCTTGTCGAAGACCAGGACATTGCCGTTCCGCGACTGGCTGTGGTCCTGCGCCGTCATGGCCAGCGCTGTGGCGTGGGTTTTCCGATTCTGAATCTGAATGATTGAGGCCGAAATGGGCGTGATCGCGTAGTTGCCGGCGGGAAGCGCCTTGCTGCCGACGGTAAAGTTGAAGGGCACGTTCACCCGGACTTCGGAGCTCTGGGAGAATGCGTTGCCGGTGACCAGGAAGGTGGCGAGGGCGAAGAGCGTTGCGACTGTGATCCGTTTCATGACTTTCTCCTTTTGAGGTGCGTGGGTCGGTGTGATTTGCTCTTTTCGAGCTCCGCCTCACTCGCACGTTGGAGCGACAGTAGCGCTCGGCCACATCCATCTCAATGCATGGAGCGTCCTTTGAAGATGGAATCAGCGTCCTTTGAAAATGGGATGGAGATCAAAAAAAAGTCATTGGCTAACCGCTTTATGTTGTGGAGGTTGCGCCGCAATTTTTCAAAAAGAATAGAATGGGTCGTCATGCGGCAGAGCGGCCTCTGAGGGGATGACCGTGGCAGACGCGGCGCAATTCGCACAGCGCGTACGGTTCGGCGGATTCGAAGTCGATCTTCGGACGCAGGAGCTGTGGAAATCGGGGCGCAAGCGCAAGCTTACCGGCCAGCCTTTCGCGGTTCTCGCCATCCTGCTGGAGCACCCCGGCGAAGTGGTCAGCCGGGAAGAATTGCAGCAGCGGTTATGGCCGGACACCTTCGTCGACGTCGATCACAACCTGAACGCCGCCATCAACAAGATTCGGGAAGCGCTGGGCGACTCCTCGGAGCACCCACGCTTCGTCGAGACCTTATCCCGTCGCGGCTATCGTTTCATCGCTCCCGTTGCTGTCGTGGAAAGCCCAGGCAATACGCCGGTGCAACCTTCGGTTGTGGAGCCGCAGCCGCAGCCACCCGAGGCGAGTGTCGCGATGATTTCCGCGGCCCCGGCATCCGTGCCGGGCATTGCGAAACCCCGCAAAAGATCGAAGTGGTGGTGGTGGCCGGTGGCTGCCGCCGTCATTCTTATCATTGCGTACTTTCTCCGTCCCGCGCTTCCACCGCCCCAGGTCACGGGCGTCACCCAGTTAACGCAAGATGGAGCAAGCAAGCTATTCGGTGACGGGTATGCCCAGCTGCTCACCGATGGGTCGAGAATTTACTTCGCGGAGTATTTGAGCGAGGGCGGCAGCAGGCTGATGCAGGTTTCGACGGACGGCGGTGAAGCCCAACCCGTAGAAATGCCGTTCCGGTTCGACGGCCTTCACGACATCTCGCCGAGCCGGTCGGAGTTGTTGATTGGCGGACCGCCCTTGACACCGACCGATGTTGGGGATGGCCAGTGGCTGCTGCCCCTTCCCGGCGGCCAGGCCCGCCGGGTTGGGAGCCTTTTAGTATTCGATGCAACGTTTACACCGGATGGGAACGCCATTTATTACAGTACGGGGCCGTATATCTATAGGGCCAACACGGATGGAAGCCAGCGGCGCAAGGTCCTGACCGCGAAGGGCGTATCGTTCGGGCTTCGATTTTCCCCGGATGGGCGTCTGCTTCGCTTCAGCACGTTCAATCCAAGTAAAAGCAATACTTCTCTGTGGGAGGCGCACGCGGACGGAAGCCACCTGAGGCAGTTGTTCGCCCACTGGAAGAACACTACCAATATTTGCTGCGGAAACTGGACTAGCGATGGCAAGTACTACATCTTCCAGGCGACTCAAAATGGAGTGAGTGAACTATGGACGCAGCGCGTCCAAGGCGAATGGTGGCGGAAGGTGAGCCACGCGCCGGTACGACTGACCCTGGGACAGATGAACTCCGCAGGCCCGCTGCCCAACAGAGACGGGACAAAGGTCTTCTTCATCGGCGTCGTGCGCAAGGATGAAATCATTCGCTATGAACCGAGCACCCATTCCTTCCTGCTCTACCTGCCGGGACTTTCGGCAACTGACCTGGCCTTTACGGCGGACGGGAAGAAGGTCGCTTACGTTACCTACCCCGAGGGTCTCTTGTGGGAGAGCAACGCGGACGGCAGCGACCGCCGCGAGCTGAGCTTCCCACCCATTGAGGCCGCACTGCCGCGCTGGTCGCCGGATGGCACAGAGATCGCGTTTACCGCACACGGACCGGGCAAGCTCTGGCAGGTTTTTGTCGTCCCGGCTGAGGGCGGCGATCCGCGGCAACTCACCTCCGGCACTTTCAATGCCACCGACCCTAGCTGGTCGTCGGACGGAAATTCCCTGGCCTTTGGTGAGAATCCTGATTATGCCAGAGACACAAAAGGAAATGCGATCCACATTCTGAACCTGAAAACGCACCAGGTGACCGACGTGTCGGGCTCGGCGGGGTTGTTCTCGCCCCGCTGGTCGCCGGACGGTCGCTATCTGCTGACCATGACCTACGACGGCCAGAAGCTGATGCTCTACGATTTCGCCACTCATCAATGGGAAGTCCTGGCCAAGGTGGGCGCCGCCTATCCGAACTGGTCGAAAGATGGGAAATGTGTCTACTTCAACGGCAGGAATTCCAAAAACCTGCCCATCATCTACCGGGTCTGCCTGGCCGGCCGCAAGCTGGAACATATCATGGATTTATCGCAGGCGGGAGCCTTGGCCGTGGGCGACGCCGGTCGGTGGACCGGCCTCGGCCCGGACGGTTCCATCCTTGCCGCCCGCGACATCGGTACGGACGATATTTATGCCCTCAACACCAAATTCCCTCGTTAAGAACAGCACTTTCGCAAGCGGTTTCAGAAATCCTGTGGTCCCGAAAGCAGCTGCGACAGCCTGGAGAAGAAACGAACCCGCCAGAATTGGAGATCAGTGTGATTTCTCCAGCGCGGCGGCATTCCCCGGGCCGCCGACCGGCTGCAGTGTTGGGATCCGCTGTTCAACCGGCGGCAGCGGCGGAAACGGCTTATGCGGCTCCGCCTGATACCAGTAGGCAACGGAATAGTAGTTGTCGGAGCGATCGTTGGCGTTGCCGTGCTCGATGGTTGCTCGAATGGATTTGCTGAACGGGATCGGCGAGTCGAGGTGGAAGCGATAGACGCTGGAGCGGCTGCCCGCCAGCTCCTTGCCCACCACCGGCGCGCCGTAGAGGGGATAGGAAAAGGGTTTGCCGCCGAAGTCCCATGCGCCGAGAAAGTAGTCCTCGGTTCCTGTCCCCGCGATGGTCGGCTTCTTCGCGCCATCGATGAAGAACATGTCGTCGCCCTCGCCCCACCATCCATTCTGATTTTGCAAAATAGACAGGGTCACACCGACATATTGGCCGTGGCCTTTTGCATCCAGCCAGACGTAGTTGCCTTTTCCATACAGGTTGGTTTTGTCGTTCACCAGCGGGTCGCCGTTGCTCGTCCATTTGTTTGTCCAACCGTGATTGGGTTGCGCCTGATGGTAGTCGGCGAAGAAGTACAGGGTGTCGGCGGGGAGCGGATGCGAGTAGGTGCGGTAGTCGATGTTGTAGTAGAAACTGTGGATCGGCTGTTTGCCCTGGTTGGTAATCGTAATGCGTGCGTGATGCTGGAACGGCATGGGGAAAAAGCAGTTCAACGCCTTGACGCTGCCGACCGACAGCATTTCCGAGTGCCAGGTGTGATACTCGCCCAGCCCCAGCCCGAAGAAGTCTCCGATGGGAGTTTCCACGCTGGGCGAGGTTTCGCCGTCCCAATACATGCGCAGGACGATGCGTTTCAGGTTGTACGGTTCGTTATCGGCGATGGTGAACCAGATGTGGGAGATGGTTCCCGGCCCGTTTACGTCCAGTACGGTCAACGTCGCCCCCGGCGCAACCGTGCGGTAGTCGCGGTTTGCGCCCTGGGGATCGGAACTGGAAGCGCGATGTTGCGTGTATGTCTGCTGGCGCGTCAGATCGGGTTGCCAACTCAGGCGTTGCGCGTGGGCAACAAAGGGCAGGCTGGCGGCGATCACGGCGAGTGCGGCGAGTCGTTTCATCATCGGATTGCTCCACAAGAAAGTGTTGACGCTAATCAATGCCGAACCGGTATTGCATCTGCTCCAGAGAAACGCGGCTGGTCTCCGGGTAATAGAAGAGGACTAGGAAAAAGTCGATGACCATCATGACGGCAAAAAATATGAACGGATAGGCGCCGGACGACACAGCCATCACGGGAAACACCAGAGAAATGAGGGCATTGGTGATCCAGTGTGAGGAACTGCCCAGGCTCTGCCCTTTGGAGCGCACCGTGGTGGGGAAAACCTCGCTGATGTACACCCAGACCACCGCGCCCTGCGACACGGCGAAGCAGGCGATGTAGGCCATGAGCAGCCAGACCAGCCAGCTCAGGTGGCTGTGCGTGAAGAAGACGACGGAGATGGCGATTAGGCAGGCGGTCAGCCCCACCGTGCCGATCAACAGCAGCTTGCGGCGGCCTATTTTGTCGATGACCGCCATGGCGGCCAGGGTGGCGACCAGGTTGGTAGCTCCCACGGCGACCGCCTGCAAATCTCCGGAAATTTTGGACGCACCCGCGAGCGCAAAAATATCGTTCAGGTAGTAGAGAATTGCATTGATCCCGGACAATTGACAGAACATTCCCACGGTTATGGCAAGGATGACGGGCTTCTTGTATTTGCGGGAGAACAGGGGCTCGGCGGTAGCGGACCGTTCCAGATGGATGGAGGCGGCAATCTCTTTGAGCTCTTGTTCCGGCTCCGGCATACCTGTGAGGCGAAGCACATCCAGCGCTTCGTCGAGCTTCGCCTGGGTGGCCAACCATCGCGGACTGCGCGGAATGCCGAACAGAGCGATCAGAAAAAGCACGGCGGGAATGCCGGAGACGCCGAGCTGCCAGCGCCACTCGGTGGCACCAAGATGGAGGCTCCCGATCAGGAAGTTTGAGACGTAGGCCAGCAGGATGCCGACGACGATGTTCACCTGGAAAAAGCCGACCAGCCGTCCCCGCCAGTCTGCGGGAGCGATTTCGGCAATATACATCGGACCCAGCACGGAGGAGCCGCCAATCCCGACGCCGCCGATAAAGCGAAACACGATCAGAGCCGGCCAGTTCCAGGCAAAGGCGCATCCTACGGCGGAGACGACATAAAAGACCGCCATGACGCGCAGGCTGTCGCGGCGGCCGAACTTTTGCCCTGGGATGCCCGCCGTTATGGCAGCAACTACGGTGCCTACCAAAGCGCTGGCGACGGTGACCCCAAGCAAAGTTGGGGTCAGGTGATAGGTCCGCGTCAGCGCCTGTGTGGTTCCGGAAATGACTGCGGTGTCGAAGCCGAACAGCAGTCCGCCGAGGGCACCGACCACCGTGCTCTGAATGACGTGAGAGTTGATGGTCACGAAAGATCCTTCGGTTGCGCATCGCGGGCAATTTCCTGCAGGACCGGCAGGAGATCGTATATCGCGGCTTCCCGCTTATCCTACATCGGAGCCAGAACCTGCCTGTGAATGCGAAGCGTTCTTACAGGGGTTCAACCTCACACGCTAAAGCGATCTAAAATTTCCAATGACTTCTCCCCCGGCTGAAGCCGGGGGTCTACCAAAGCCAAGTTTGTCATCAGCCTGGAGCGCTCCTGGCGCTGATACGCTAGACGAGGAGTGTTCTTCAGGAGGATCAACGTACATGGCAGTGAAAGGTCTGGACGTGAGCGGCAAGGTTGCCGTCGTCGTGGGCGGCACATCGGGCATCGGCAAAGCCCTGGCGCTCGGCCTGGCCGAGGCGGGAGCCGACGTGGTGCCGAGTTCGCGGCGCATGGAGCAGGTCGAGGAAACGGCGAAGCTGATCGAGGACGCTGGACGCAAATCGCTCGCTATCGCCTCCGACGTGGGCGACCGCGCTTCGCTCGAAGCTTTGTTGGACGGTACCGTCGCAAAATTCGGCAGGGTCGATATTCTGGTCAACTGCGCCGGCACGACCAAGCGGAATCCAACCCTCGACCTCGATGAAGCCGAGTGGCAGATGATTCTCGACACCAATCTCACCGGCACCCTGCGTTGCTGCCAGATCTTTGGACGCCACATGATTGGCCGCGGCTACGGACGCATCATCAACATCGCGTCTCTCTCGACGTTCGTTGCGCTGTATCAAGTCGCCGCCTACGCCGCCAGCAAAGCCGGTGTGGCCTCGCTGACAAAATCGCTGGCCATCGAGTGGGCGCGTCACGGAGTCACCGTCAACGCCATCGCCCCCGGTGTCTTTCGCACCCCGCTCAATACTGAACTGCTCGACCATACGGAACGCGGCAAGGAATTCCTTACCCGCACGCCGATGGGCCGCTTCGGTAAGGTAGAGGAATTGGCCGGCGCCGCCATTTATCTGGCCTCGGACGCCGCCTCCTTCGTCACCGGAGAAATTCTGGTGGTGGACGGCGGATTTTTGGCCAGCGGCGTCAACCAATAATTGCATCACAGATACAGGACGAAAAATATTCCGCAAAGGATGGGAAACGATGAACAGTAGACATTTTCAATGGGTGCTGGCCGCGGCCGCACTTTTGGCTTTTGCGCTGCCCGCCATGGCCCAGTCCGCGGCCAAGGGCGAAGCGATTTACAAGGCCAACTGCATGACCTGCCACGGTGCGGATGGCTCCGGTAGCGCGGTCGGGAAGAGCCTGCACGCTGCCGACCTGGGGTCGGAAAAAGTTCAATCGAAGTCGGACGCTTTCCTTGCACAATTCATCGACAATGGCCACGGTGCGATGCCGTCCTTCAGTAAAAAACTTAACCACGGGCAGATCCTGGACGTCGTGCAGTACGTCCGCACCTTTGCTAAAAAATAGAGAACGTCATCTAGCTTGCGGATCGCTTCCATCGCCGTCATTCTCGTGCTGGTCGTAGGGTTCCATGCCTCCACAATGCGGGCGCAGACGCCCGACACCTCGACGATTCAGGGCCAGATTGTCGATCCGAACCATCGCGCCATTGGGGATGCAACCGTCTCGGTTACAAACCTGCGCAGTGGGCTTGCCCGCTCCGTTAAAACCGACGCGCTGGGGAAATTCTCGATCTCCGGACTTCCCGTTGCCGGAACCTACACCCTGCTCGCAACTAAACTCGGCTTTGCCACCACCCGCCTGACCGCCATCCAGCTTGGCGGCGGCAGGATGGCCAACTTTTCTCTGCAACTCAATCCTTCCGGCGGCAGCATGCGTGTGCTTGTGACCGGCACCGTGGGCACGCTGCGCACGGACACGCCGCAGCTCGGCGACCGTCTGGGCGCGCGGAAGATGGAGGAAACTCCATTGCTGAACCGAAGGATTACCTATCTTCCACTGCTGAACGCCGCCAATCGTCCGGCCATCAATCAAGGCGATGTCTTCACCAACCAGGACCTATTCAACACCAACGGTTCCGGACGGCGGCAGACGTGGTTTGAAATCGACGGGGCCAACGGGATCGATGCCTGGGGGCGTCAGACGCTTTTCACCAACCTCCCGCTGGCGGCCGTTCAGGAAATGAACGTCATCGAAAATGCGTTTTCCGCCGAGTATGGGTTCGGTCTGGGAGGCGTGGTGAACATCGTCACCAAGAGCGGCGGCAACGGGTTCCATGGAGAACTCCTCGGCCTGTGGCGTCCGTCCGGACCGGAGGCCCGGCTATCCGGTTTCTCTGCCGCCACAGCCAACAGCGGAAACGATATTACCAACGACATTCTCAAGCAGGGAGCGGCCTCTGTCTCCGGTCCACTGGGCCACGGCAACCGGACGCAGTTCTTTCTGTCTGGACAATGGAGCCAGGAAAATCGCGGGTCTCCTGTCATTTCTCCCATTGCTCCCGGAATCTTTGTCGGCCAGTATCGTTCCTGGCTGGGGTTCCTGCGCATCGACCATCGCCTCGACAACGCCAACAATTTCTTCCTGCGCAGCGACAGCGACATGTTCTACGACACCAATCCGAACGGCGCCGTCGGGGGCAACAACCTGCCGTCGGTGGATCGCGTCTTTCACCGGCAAACGTACGCGCAGGAGTTCGGCGAAACCGCAGTTCTCACGCCAACGCTGGTCAACAATCTTCGCCTGCAATTCCAGCTGGCCTCGCCCATCACCCAGTTCGAGCCGGTCATCAACGGAACCCAGTTCGTCGTTCCCATTTCCTCGGGTGGGACCTTCACCTCCGGCACCTCGCAGTCCGCGCTGCTGCTGGACCGCCAGTATGAAGTCGACGACACGCTGGCCTCCGTGCTGGGCCGTAATTCGCTCACCTACGGCTTCGATGTGATCCGCGCGCACAGCGGTGGCGACAGCAAGGAATACGGCGGTCCCATCTATGACGGCCAGTTTGCCTACAAGCCATGTACGCAGACTCCGGCGATCTGCGAAAGCCCGGCGTATCTGGACAACATTCAGAACGTCGAAACCTACACCCAGAGCTATGGCAACGCGAACTATCTGGTGAACGATACGTTATGGGCGGTGTTTGCCCAGGACAATTTTCACGCCAGCCGGAACCTGACGCTGAACCTTGGCCTGCGCTATGAGAGCCAGACCTTCACCGATGCCCGCGCCGACGTAGCCCCGCACGTGGGCTTCTCCTACGATGTGCTGGGACAGGGCAAAACGGTTGTGCACGGCGGCTTCGGCATCTATTACGCCCAGGTGGTCGACAACTCCGAGGCCAACTACGCGCTCACCGGACCCACCGGAGTCTTCAACTACTCCGCGCAGGCGGGCCAGGTTGGATTTCCCACCAGCATCGAGGCCGCGCCGCTGCCGGCATTTCCACCCGGTGCGGTCGCGCCCTTGCGCAGCCTGTATATTCGACCCGGCGAAAGCGCAACCCTCAACCAGTTCTTTCCAACATCGACGCTGCGCGGCTATCCCGACAAGCTGCTCAATCCGTATAACGAGCAATGGGTCTTCGGATTCCAGCAGCAGCTCCATCCCAGTTGGATTCTGAGCGTGGACTACGTCGGCTCCCATACCCTGCGCAACGTCCGCCCGCTCGACGTCGATCCGCCAACTCCGTTCCTCCGCACCACGCAAGGGCAGACGCGCACGGCGCAGGAAGCCAACTGCACCCGGCCCTATTGGATCGAGTGGTATCAACAGCACGAAATGACCTGCAATCCACTGGGGCCTACGAATCCGCAGCCGCCCTACAGCGTCATCCAGAGCGACGTGAACGACGGGTATGCGTACTACGACGCGCTCGACGCCAACCTGAGCCATCGCTTTCAAAACGGGCTTGCCCTGTTGGCCAGCTACACCGGGTCGCACGCCATCGACAACGTAGACCCGGATGTGCCCAACCAGAATCCCAACGATCCGAACTTCCCCGGTGCGACAGAAAACGGCAACGCGATCTTCGACCAGCGGCATCGCTTCGTGCTGAGCGGGGCTTACGCGTTGCCATTCCACTTCACATTCGGCGGCATCGCCACGCTGGCCTCGGGTCTGCCATACAACTTCGTCACCGGCTCGACCAACAGCGGAGACACAGGGGCCACCACAGACCGTCCGGTGATCGACGGCGCGGTTGTGGGCCGCAACACCGGTCGCGGCCGCCCCATCTATCAGGTCGATCCGTTTCTCGAAAAACAGTTCGCGCTGGGGACGCGCCGGCTCCAGTTGAATCTTCGCGCCGCGTCGTTCAACGTCTTCAATCACGCAAATTCCGTCGGCTATAGCGGCACATATGGAAACGGTCCTACGCCCGGCCCGGGCTTTGGCCAGCCGCTGACAGGAGTGACGAATCAACTCACCGCGCGCACGTTTCAGTTCTCCGCCAGGATCGGGTTCTGACATTTTTTGCTCTAGGAACGCGTCGAGCGGACCCAGTGCCAGACGGAAAAGCCGGTGGCGATCAGGCAGGCGGCGATAAATCCAACCATGCTCCACAGGAACGCAGGCGCGTGCGCGATGCGCAGAAACGTCTTGCCGTACAGGATGGCCAGATACCCGAGCACCGCGAACCGCACGGCGCGAGAAAGGAAATTGATGACAAGAATCTTCCAGATCGCGTAGTCCAGTGCGCTGGTGGCGGCAATGACAATGGTGAACGGGAAAGGAGGAGGAGCGATACAGGCAACAGCGATCGCCAGTCCGGACCGCTCGCCGATCTGCTTCTTCAGCCGGTCGAATTTTTTGTCACCGGCTACTTTGCGAATGCCTTCCTCGCCGAATTTTCGCGCCACCAGCGCCAGGATGAGCACGCCGATGGTCGAACCGAAGGCGGCCGCCAAAACATACCAGGGATACCCCTTGTGGTGCTGCGCAATCAGACTGACGACCAGAAGATCGTTGCCGAACGGCAGGACGAGAAACGAGGAGTCGAGCACCCCCAGGAGCATGGGTCCGAAATAGCCGATATGCAAAAGAAATAAAAGAACAGGACGAAAAAACCTGGCCATTCGGAATCATTCCTCAAAATGGGAAGTGCATATTGGGGCCTGTAGAGCAGTAAGTAAGATTCACGCAACCTGCCCGGCGGCTATCCGCGGACTCAATTATCGCCGACATTCTCAACCGGCGCGCTGTTGAAGCGTGAATCCATCCTGTTCCGCTTGGTCGACGCCGATTCATCGGTTGTGCAACCCGGCTCCCATGGCTAGAATCGAGGTTTGACCATGATGGCGGAAAATCCAGCAGGCACGTCGACGGAAACATCAGCCGAACCCTTCAGCCTGGCATGGCAAAAGACGGAGCTGGCGCGGCATTCCAAGCGGCCTTACCCGATGGACTTTATTCAGGCGCTGTTTACCGACTTCAGCGAGATCCACGGCGACCGCGCCTTCGGCGACGATCCCGCGATGTCGTGCGGCATGGCGCGCTTCGGCGGCGAGCAGGTGTTGGTGATCGCCAATACCAAAGGTCGCACCACGAAAGAAAAAGTCCATCACAACTTCGGCATGCCCAACCCGGAGGGCTATCGCAAGGCGCTGCGGGCCATGAAGATTGCCGAGAAGTTCGGGCGCTCGGTCTTTACTTTTATCGATCTCACTGGCGCCAATCCCGGTCTGGGCGCGGAAGAACGCGGGCAGGCCGAAGCCATCGCCCGCAACTTGCGGGAAATGTCCCGGCTGCGTGTCCCCATTATTGCCACCATTACCGGCGAGGGCGGCTCCGGCGGCGCACTGGCGCTGGCCGTCGCCGACCGCGTGCTGATGCTGGAGAATGCCGTCTACTCGGTCATTTCGCCGGAGGCCTGCGCCTCCATCATGTGGCGCGACGCCAGCAAACGCGCCCTGGCCGCCGAGGCCCTGCAGACGAATTCAGAAAGCGTCCTGCGCCTGGGCTGCGTCGACGCCGTTGTCCCCGAACCCGCGGGCGGCGCGCAGGACGATCCGCAACATGCCGCACAACTGCTCGGCAACGTTTTGCGGCAGCACTATGCCGAACTGAAAAAGCTCTCTCTCGACGAACTGGTGCGCAGCCGGCTCGCGCGCTTCCGCAACATCGCCCAGTTCTACAGCGAAGGATAGCCAGTGCCCAGAGTCTCCAGACGAACTTCTTTCCGGAGAGCCGGCCGATGAGTCTGTGGCGCGGGCCTGGCCGCGGGCGGGCGTTTCTCCGCTTCCTGCTGGCGCTGGTATGGTTGGCGATTGCCTATTTCCTTGCCGATAAGGCGGCCCACGGGTTCAGTCACGGTGCCTTCTTCCCGCTGATCCGTAACGTGTTTGAAATTTTCCTGTTCATCCTGGGCTTTAGCTACATGGAAATTGCCTGGGAAGACGCTCGTGAACCTCTCACCGCCATCGGTCTACCGCGTCGTCGCGGCGCGGCCGGCGAGTTCGCCCTGGGCGCGGCAATTGGCTGGGGGATCATCGCGGTTGTATTTCTCGTTCTGGTGCTGGCCGCCACGTTCTACGTCCAGCTTTCCAACTCCGCGGACGCCTGGGGGCATCTGGTCCTGGAGCTTTTTGTTCTGGCCGCGGGTTCGCTGGCGGCGGAGATTGCCTTTCGCGGCTATCCCTTTCAGAAGCTCATCCAGACGACCGGCCCCTTCGCCGCCGTCATTCTGGCCGCCATCTTCTTCGGCGTGCTCCGGTTAGAAACGCCAGGAAGCACTGCGGCGGCGGCGTGGATCAGCACCATGGCCGCCGTTCTGCTGTCGATCGGCTATCTCCGCACCGGAGCGCTCTGGCTTCCCTGGGGCCTGCACTTCGCCTGGGTCGCCAGCGTCGGCATCCTCTTCGGCCAGCCTCTTGCCGGCAGCCGGGCAGCCTCCAGCGTGGTGCGGTCTTATATCGACGGGCCCACCTGGCTCACCGGCAGCGAGTATGGGCCAGAGGCCAGCCTGATTACGCTTCTGATGCTGTGGGTCGGGCTGGTAGTTCTGGTGCGAGTGACCCGCAGGGCGGCCGCGGCCTATGCACAGCCGGAATGGAGACCGGCGGGCGCCGTGATCTATTCTCATCCTTCCGTACCCATGCCGCTCGCGCCCGAGCCGCCCGCGCCACCGGCTCCGGTAGCCTCGTCGGAGCCGCACCCGGAGCGCATCGCGGTCATCGAGCCCCTGGCCGCCCCCGCTGAGACCGCCCCCGCTGAGACCGCGCCCACGGAGACCGCGCCCCTGGAACCGTCCGACCCGACCGGCGGCACGCAGCGCTGATTCTGCCCACCCCATCATGTAAACTAATCTTTGTACGTGGTCCGCAAGCGTTCTGGCCGGTTTCAAGGCCAGCCTCTCCGATTCAGATTCCGCACAGGAAAACTTCGACGGCAACGCCGGAAGAACTGTGCAGCCTGAAGATCGCGGAGAGCCGCACCGCCGGACCCTAACCTTGAAGGAGATTCAAAACGTCATGGCCAAGATTGCCAAAACCGGCGACCGCAAGAAGGAAATGGACACCACCAAGAGCACGAACTGCCCCAAGTGCTCGAAGCCGACCCGCATCGTCAAGCGCGTGAAAGATCGCGAGCGCGGCGCGCCGGGCGGAGTCTACATCTCCTGCTCTGCCTGCGACTTTCACGAGAAGCTCTAACGCCAGACTGCCGTACGGGCGAGCCTTCGCGCGGCGACCCGAAATATCGCTGCTCCAATCATTCGAATTCCACAACCACAAAGGACCTCATCCCGGCGGATGAGGTCCATTTTCATTGTTTCGGAATACATGTCTGGAATTACGCTGATGGCGAACGGGTCCCGCGCAACTCCATGACCCTGCGCACCGGCTCATAGGTGATGCGGTGCAGCGGCGTGGGACCGTGGGCTTCGAGCGCGCGCAGATGCTCCGGCGTGCCGTATCCCTTGTGCGAAGCGAGACCGTATTGCGGATATTCCTCGTGATAACTGCACATCCATGCATCGCGATACACCTTGGCGACAATCGATGCGGCGGCGATCGAGACGCTGATCGAGTCGCCATAGATGATCGGCTCTTGCGCGCAGGGCGTGTCCAGCCGCTCGGCGTCGATGAGCAGGAAATCCGGCTGCGGACAAAGCTGCGCAATGGCCGACAGCATGGCCAAATGGGAGGCGCAGCGAATATTGATGGCGTCGATGGTGGCCACGTCGGCGAATCCAATGGCGATCGCGACCGCTCGTTTGCGAATGATGCCATCCAGCCGCTCGCGCTCCTCCGGTTCCAGTTGCTTGGAGTCGCGCACGCCGCGAATGCGCGTACCGGGCGGAAAAATCACCGCCGCCGCTACCACGGGGCCGAACAACGCGCCGCGGCCCACTTCATCTACACCCGCCACGGCGGTCGCACCCTGCAAATACGCCGACCGTTCATGCTTGTCGCTGCAGACCAGGGCGCGAAGCCGCCGCATCTTCTCGGCCTGCTTGGAAAGCGTCTCTTCTGCGACGGCAACCTTCGGCATAACATCCCGAGTTTACAACCGAGCTGCCTGTGGAGAATCGCTCTCCGAACCACGCCACCACCTACTGGCGGGGCACTTGCGTGATCAGCCAGCGCACCAGATCCTTTGCCCCGGAGAAGTTGTCGTACTCGGCAGGCAGGTTGTGATTGTGGCCGTCCGTATATTCGTTGTAGACCCAGGGATCGACCACGGCGAAGACGGTTCCCCGGCCGTACTTCGCCGTCGCCATCAAAATGTTTCCGTTTTTGCTTACCAACGCAGTCGCTCGCCCGTGTACGGAAATCGTGCAGGTATCCTTCATGTAGAAAATATGCGAGCCGGGAAACACCGGCAGATTGCCGCTGACAGCGACGCGACCGGAATGGACCTTGTCTGCCACGACATGGTTCGCTAGCACATTGTTGAAGTGGATTCCGAACCGGTCCGCAAGCTCATCCAGGTGTGGAATGTCCGCGTTTCCGGGATCGTTTTCCATCAGCACCAGCACGCCTCCCCGCTTGACCCATTTCGCTACCTGGCCCGCATCTTTCGGCTGCATAAAGTGGGGATGAGGGTTTTTCGCGGGAATATCCGGCGAAACGATCATATAAATCTGCGCCGATTTCAAGTTGGCCAGAGTCGGAGCGTCCGGCAGAGTCCTGGCCGCCACTCCATAGCTGCGAAATACATGACCGAGCAGCCAGAAGCCGCTGTTTGCGCGATCATTCCACTTATAGTGGAACAACAACTTCTGCCCGGCTGCGTTGGTTCTCTGCTGGGAGTTGAACCATGCATCCATCAGCACCGTGTCGCCCCGGCCAAACGCAACGTGGGGAGCCATCTCCATCTCGCTGCTGGCGAGCAGGAAAGCTCCGACTCCTCTCGGGTCGCTGCTACGGGTGGGAACGCTGACGTAATAGGCATAGCTGCCACCCACCCCGGTTCCACGTACGGTATCGCGGATGGTGAGTGTCCCGTCTTTGTCATTCCGCACAAACCGCTCCAGGATTCCATGGTAGCCGCGCGCCGCGACGGAAGCATACTTCGGCGGCAGATAGCCCAACCTGACTCCCTTGGCGAGGGCATAAACAAACATCTCCGCCGCCGAGGATTCAAAGTAGTTCCCTTTCTTCCCTGCTTTGTTCAACACCTGGTACCAGAGCCCGGTTTGTGGGTCCTGCACCCGAGCAATCGCCGCCGCAGTTCGATTCAGGATGGCGATCAGCTGCGCGCGTCCCGGGTCGTTGGCCGGGTAGTAGGGCAGCACATCCACCAGCGCCATCATGTACCATCCCGTGGCGCGCGCCCAAAACGTGGCCGAGTCTCCAGTCGTTTTGTTGGCCCAGGCTTGTTTTTTCGACTCGTCCCAACCGTGATAGAGCAGACCGGTCTTGGGGTCGCGCGCGTGCCGCTCCATGAGCACAAATTGCTTCGTAATATCGGCGAAATCCTGTGGCTCATGGAAGGTCGCGGCATATTCGGCATAGAACGGTTCGGCCATGTAGAGGCCGTCCAGCCACATCTGATTCGGATATTGCCTCTTGTGCCAGAAGCCTCCCGATCGATTCCTGGGCTGGGTGCGAAGCTGGCGTCGCAGCATGGCGGCAGCCTTGTAGTATTTCGGATCCTGAGTCACTCGATAGAGCAGGAGCAACTGCCTCCCCATCAATAGCTCATCCAGGGAATGCGCGCGCGCCTTATAGGTGGGGATGGAACCATCCGGCTGAATCAACTGATCGACAGACTGTTTTATGTAGTCGTAATAGGCGGTGTGCGCGGTGTTCTGCCAGACGGCGGTCATTCCTTCAAGCAGCGTGCCCAGGCTGTAGCCCCACGTCCACTGCGTCCGGTCGGGCGATAGATGGCCCTGCGGCCAGCGCTTGATCGCTGCATTCGCCATCTGCTGCGGCAACGGCATGGTCGAGGCATGGCTGACCGAACAGAACAACCCGGCAACGCTCAGGACCAGAGCCGGCAGCAGGAAATGAGCCACGCAGCGGAATCTGGAACGCGAGAATCGGTCGGTAACGAGGGGTTCAGGATGCATTCGGCTCTTCTCCTGGAGTGGGGTGGGTACAATCCTGGCCGCAGCGGGTAAGGACGAGCGCTTCCCTGCTGCTGAGCGGCCGCAGGGCACGAAGCTCCATCATAAGCTTCCGCCCGGCTCGGGACAGAGCACGCGATTTTCAGTACATTCGTATCTGCGACCATCTGCACAATGAAAGGGTAGCTTGCCGAACTATGCCGCCGCGGCATTCCACCCCGCCTCCTGAGACAAGCCCGCCGGCGATGACGCGCGAGTTGCAGAGGGAGCTGCGCAAGCGCTGGCTCTTCATTCTGCCCGCGGTCTTTATCACCTACAGCCTGGCCTACCTGGACCGCGCCAACTATGGCTTTGGTGCGGCCGCGGGCCTGGCCGCCACGCTGCACATCAGCAATGCGCAGTCGGCGCTGCTGGGAGCGCTCTTCTTTCTCGGCTATTTTCTGTTTCAAATACCCGGCGCGTCCTACGCGCAGCAAAAGAGCGCCACCCGAATCACGTTTTTCGCACTGGTGATCTGGGGCGCGCTGGCTGCCCTCACCGGCGTCATCCGCGTGTTCTGGCTGCTGGCGCTGGACCGGCTGCTGCTGGGCGTGGCGGAAAGCTTCATCTTCCCCACCATGCTGATCCTGCTGACGCACTGGTTTACGCGGGCGGAGCGGTCGCGCACCATCACCCTGTTGATGCTGGGAAATCCGGTCACGGTGTTGTGGATGTCGGCGGCAACCGGCTTCATCATTCATAGCGTCGGCTGGCAGATGGCCTTCATCCTGGAGGGCGCGCCGGCCGTGCTGTGGGCATTTCTCTGGTTATGGCTGGTGGTGGACTGGCCGCGGCAGGCGCGGTGGCTGAGCGCGCCGGCCAAAGAGACCCTGGCCCGCCAACTGGAACGCGAGCAGGAAGTGCTACCACCGGTTGCGGGCCTGTGGGTCGCGTTCCGCCAGCCCCGCGTGATCCTGCTCTCCGTCCAGTATTTTTTCTGGAGTGTCGGCGTGTACGGCTTTGTGCTGTGGCTGCCCACCATGATCCGCAAAGGCTCGTCGCGCAGCATTCAGATGACCGGCCTGCTGGGCGCCGCGCCCTATCTGCTGGCGGTCCTGTTGATGGTGGTGAATGGGCACGCCTCCGACCGCAGCCTGCGGCGCAAACGTTTTATCTGGCCCTATTTGCTGCTCTCCGGGTTCGCCCTGTTCGGCTCCTACGCAACGGCGGCCCATTCATTCTGGCTCGCATATGCGTTTCTCATCCTAGCCGGCGGGGCCATGTACGCAGCCTACGGGCCTTTCTTCGCACTCATCCCGGAAATGCTGCCCAGCAATGTTTGCGGAGAGGTGATGGCGCTGGTCAACAGCTTTGGAGCGCTGGGAGGATTCTTCGGCATCTGGATCGTCGGGCTGCTGGAGGCTTACACCGGAGGCTCCCGCGCCGGATTTCTGTTCATGTCCGCGGCGCTGGTCGTCTCCGCGCTGCTGATCCTTTTCCTACGGACGCCGGGGAAAGACGATCCGGCCGCCGGGGCAACGGTTCTCCCGGGCAACAATATTTCCCAACCTTTGCAACGCTCGCTATAGGATTTTATTGAGATTGAATTGCAAGGAGCACGCGTGCTGGAGACTGTCGAGAACATTTTGCTGGTGATCCTGGGGGTGGCCCTGTCGCTCTGTTTCCTGCTTGTGCTGAACCATTTCTGGCATCCGAGCAAGCGCCGGGTCCACAATGACGTGATCGGATGGCAGCTCACGGTCGTGGGCACCATCTATGCGGTGATGATCGGATTTATGTTGTATGCGGTCTGGAACAATTTCCAGGCAGCCGAGGCCAATGCCAACGACGAAGCCAATTCGCTGATGAACCTGGCTCGCACCGCCGATGGCCTGCCGAAACAGCAGCGGGACGCGATCGAAATTGCGGCGGCCACGTACGTGGGTATCGTGGTAAACCGGGAGTGGCCGCGTATGCGCGCGGGGCTTGAACCGCACTCGGCTCACTCCGAGATCGTGCGTCTCTGGACCATTGTGACCCATACGCCGGTGGAGACGGCATTGCAGCAGGCCAGCCTGGCGCAGGCCATGAATGAGCTTAGCAACATGACCGAGCACCGCCGTATCCGCCTGTTGGAAAGCCGCACGCAGATGCCAACCCTTCTGTGGACAGTGCTGGTGGTGGGCGGCATAATCACCATCGTAGCCTGCTGCCTGATCGGCAGCGAAAACGTTGCTCTGCATTTTTCGCTGGTGGTCGCGATCAGCCTTTTAGAGCATTTAACCCATAGGTGTATATTATTTCTGGCGAAGTCTCAGCGATACAACAGGGATGGGGAGAGCATATTCGGACGATCTGCGGCGGAAGCTGCTGGAAGCGCACAGTCGCGGGGATGGAA
>Ga0208717_1000062_pt1 | contig 68773 bp, 61 predicted proteins | sample NGESurF53shallow_FD_184489 | JGI IMG/M metagenome (GOLD analysis project Ga0208717, IMG submission 184489) | Arctic peat soil microbial communities from Barrow, Alaska - NGEE Surface sample F53-3 shallow (SPAdes) | ecosystem: Environmental > Terrestrial > Soil > Wetlands > Peat ... | reverse complement strand
GTATTAAATATCATCTATGGTTAGAAAGTTAATATTTAAAACGTGTCCTTTGATTCATGAAAATTTTGAAATCATTAATATTTATTTAGTAACCGAATTAATATTTAAAAGTGCCCGGCATAAATATCGAGTCTTTAATTATCTCCGGAAAGAATATCTTTTCTAAATGGATGGGGTATTTTGGTTTGGGCATTGGGGTTTTATTGTTGCTTTTTTCTATGCAAATGTTTGTAAACATTCAGCAACTGCTTAAGGAAAACAGCCCACGCAAAAGTGGTGGATATGATTTTATTTCTATTTCCAAAACCATTACTAATGATAACATGGGTAAGGATAATAGTTTTACAAACGCAGATCTGGCTGATCTTAGAGAACAACCTACAATTTCCGGTGTTGCTCCTTTGATATCAAATAAATTCAGAGTACGCGCTACTGCAGGAGATATCATTCCTTTCAGTACCGACCTTTTTTTAGAAAGTATCAACAACAATTATATTGACACGGTTCCTCCGTCTTTCACTTGGCAGCCGGGACAAATAACTGTACCCATTATTTTCTCTTCTGATTTTCTGGAAATGTATAATGTATTCGCACCCGCACAAGGCTTGCCACAACTTTCTGCAAAAACAATTTCATCAGTAAATATTATTTTAGAATGTTCAGGCCCCTATGGAACACAGAATTTTAAAGGAAATATTGTTGCATTAAGCGACCGTATCAATTCATTATTGGTTCCACAGACTTTTATGAACTGGAGTAATCTGTATTTTATGAAAGATACTTCAGTACATCCTTCCAGGGTCTTTATCAAAACAAAAGATGCAAATGATCCTAAATTGATTTCTTATCTGGATCAACAAAATTATCACCTCAATAAAGACAAAATAAGATTCAGCCGCATCAAAGGTATTTTACAAAATATTGTAAGCGCATTGGGAGTGTTTGGGATTTTAGTGATTGTACTGGCGCTTATGTTGTTTTCATTTTACCTGCAACTGATGATTGCAAAAAGTAAAGATAATTTGCGTCTATTGCTTACGTTAGGTTATTCGCCAAAATGGCTCGCAAAAAGTGTTGCCAAAACATGGCTGCCTGTTTATTTATCTATAATCGTTGTTGCATTGGTACTCACCGAAATTCTGCATTTATTATTTATGCAAATTTCTTTCGTAAAGACTGCGAATCTTTCTTATTTTTTAAATTGGAGTGTTTGCCTTACAGCTATATTCCTATTTGCACTTACGATTCTTATTAATTTAAGATTAGTTAAGAAAGAGTTGGAAAATATTTTGTGAGAAATCAGGAATTAGTATTATTTGTTTATTTACTGTACCACTAAAACTTAAAATAACATTTTATCATTAAAGTACGGGGCCTTATTTGCGTTTGTGTAGTTTGCCTCATATTATCCGAAAGCGAAAACATCGTAAAATATTTATTATTGGTAATGTTATTGCAACCCAATTCAAAATCTGTCTTTTTGTAGGTGAATTTTATGCCTGCGTCTCCAAAATAATATTGGTTTGACCCCGAAGCCTTGTTCCATAAATTATAATATTCTGAATTAAAATAAAGACTGGTTTTCTTCGAAAGAAAAAAATACAGATTCAGTTTTTCCTGGAACTGCATTGATGAAAAAGCACTGCTGTTTTTTGTAAATGGTTTTATCGTATTGGAAAAGATATTAAACACAGCATTGTTTTGGACAGACAGAAAATTAAGATTGTCGTAATTTATTTTAGCACTGAAAGTGGTGCTGTTAGTGAAAATATTTACAAAATCACTTTGCTGGATCAGTAGAGATTTATTCCAGGTATAATTAGCCGAAAGAGCAATGTTTGTTTTGCTTTGAAAAAAATATTTATTTACTCTTCCCGAAAGAATTACACTTTTTGATGAATTGGGAAATTGTATTGCTGTCGTTTTTGAAAATATATTATCGTAAGACTGCGTATAGATTATATTGTTGTTGGTATTCGAATACGATACTGATACATTGCAGAACAAGCCCTGTAAAGGATCTTTATAGTAATTGGAAACAGAAATATTGTTTAATCTCTGGACCGGCAACAGCGAATCATTTTGATTGATTGTTCTGTAATTAGTCAGCATAAATCCCGGTGTGGTTTGTATGAAATTACCTAGTGAATTACGATGGCTATATATGATTTCTGCGCCAAAGTTTGAACCATAAGGAAGGTGCAAATCAATATCAGGATTAAAAAATAAATAAGATTGGTCATGAGTAGAAGCATTGGATTTATTATTAACGGAAAGGTTATTTAATTCTATAGGCAAGGTGATAGATATTTGTTTTTCCCCCATCTTGATGGTTGTATTAGCATTGCCATATAGCCTTATATTTTGCCAATTCAATTTATTTTGAAAACTGTCATTGAGTTGATAAATAGTTTGATTATTTTCCTTTGTTAAAGATGATGAAATCTGTTTATAAGAATATTCTGCACCAAGATCAAAATCTCCTTCCAATTGGCCAATCTTTGTAAAAAAAGCAACGCTATTGTCACTTATAAATTTATTAAGCACCGCCTTTTGAGTTATTTGATCATAAGGCAAAGAATCATTAAATACTTCAGTAAATTGGCCGGGTCTTACAGATAAATCTTGCGGTGTCCTATTAAAAAAAGTGTTGGATTTGAAAGATACCAACTTCTTCTTTATAGGAGTAAGCATCAAAAAATTATTTTCAAACTGGTAAAAAGGATTGTTCAGATTTTGATAAACATTTCCGGTATTTTCGATACTTCCTTTTTCATTATTAAAATCAAGTTGAATTTTGCTTGCATTTTTTATGTATTTATTTCTTTTATTTAAGGTGTAATAAAAATCTCCGTTTAGCTTATTAGTACTTATCCCAGTCTTTAGATTTTCAATAAATTTAATAGTGTCCGAAGGTAAAAATAAAGTAGTTGCATTGCTGCCTGTACTTTTATTATAATCATTTATATAGCCAATGTTGAATTTTATCTGACCGGTATTCTTAAGTACTTTAATAGCGGATAAATGAAACAAATGATTGTTATTAAAAATGTATCTCGGTTCTTGCAAAATTGGTGCAGGCAAGGATATAAGCGATAATAAATTTTCTTTTACATTTTCGGGTTTTGGTGCATTGATATCTTGTATTAAAACTTGCTGAGTTAGCTCGTTACTCAATCTAATTCCTGTATTGTTATATTTATAAGCAGTAATAAATTGAAAGTTTTTATTAAATTTCATACTCACTATGGCATCATCGGATAAAAAAGGTGATATGCCGGCACCTGCTTTTGCCGTGCCGATAAATTTATTCATTCCTTTTTTCTTAAGTTCAATATTAAGTGCAGGATTAGTAGAATTCTTCAAGCTGTCCAATACTTTTACCGGTTGATGATTATTTAATATCTGCACTTTATCTACCAAATCATAAGGAATATTACCATTGGCTATGCCATATCTGTTTTCTAATAAATCCAGTCCGTTAATATAATAATTGCTTATAAGTTTACCATTGTACTTAATGGCGCCATTAGGGTCTATCTCAATGCCGGGAAGTTTTGCAATCACATCGCCGATCACCCTGTCCTGGTTGGTAGCAAATGAAGAAACATTGTAATCAGTAGTATCTCCATGTAGTGTAACTGGGTTACTTTTTACTTTTACCGTTGGTAATTTTGTTTCTTTTTCTGTAAGTGTGAAATTGATGATTTGCGAATGTCTTGCCAGAGGTTTTATTGTATCTCCAAACCCAATTGCTGAAACTTTAATATTTACAGAATCGGGATTTTCATTACAGGTGATTTTGTACATTCCATTATTATCTGAAATTGCAAAAGCAAATATGTTTAATTGATTTCGCTTAATAAGTACAATACTGGCTCTTGGAATGGGTTGATTATTTGTAGATATAATTTTACCAGAAAAAACTATTTGGGCACACAAACTTTTCGAAATAAAAAAGAGGAATGCACAAATAGTGATTTTCATTCAAATTATTTAGATAAATCAATGGGATTGTAAGGCTTCAATTTATGTGGCGGCTGTATTATTTCTCCGGAACTATTTCTATATGTAATCGTTAAGTTCGGATTTTGCATTTTCTCGAAAGCCAGCCTGTCTTCCGCCTGTATTCTTTTAAGTTCCCGCAATTTAGATTTTGCTACTTGCAAGCAATTAGGATATTCAATTTCTGCTGCGTCACTCGCAGTGGTGCTGCCTAATTCCGTTGCTTCAAACCAGATTTGATTTTTTGTATCATGTATTCTTAATATTAATCCAGGCAGTCCTGTGTATTGCCAGGGTCCAATACTGATAGGGATATCAGGTGCAAACCAGGCGATATAATCGCGGCCTTTAAAAGTAGTAGTTGCCATTTGGCACAAATGATTTAAAATGGTCAATGTATCCTTTGCTAATGTCCACACCGGTGTTTTTACCGAATCTAAATAACAATAAGTAACTCCATTTCCTGTCAGCTTATCTATCACTTTAAATTCCTTTTTCCCAAAATTATGAATGATAATTTCTGTTTCACTGTTTTGGTAATAACGGCTATAATTAGATTTAATATAATCGAGGCTTTTTCGCATTTTTAAATCTTCAGAAAGATTTCGAAAGCCTAAAAAACGATAGTAGCTATAAAATATGGATGAGTTTTTCCCGATTTCCAGGTACATCAAATCGTTAGATTTTGAGAACATATTAGCAGTATCCTTTTGCCATTCAAAAGAATATTTACACAAATAAACAGAAGTGTCTGTTTTATTTTGGGCCTTCAAATTAAAACATATAAAAAGAAGTAAGACTAAACTTAGTTTATTCATTTCAATTAATATTTAAATGCTATAACCGGATTATCTGGCTATATTACGGTTTGGAGCAATTAATGTTCATAATCTAAAATGAACATAGGTCTGTAAAGGCCGCATAAAAAGCTGCATCCATATTATAGCTTAAAATCTTCTAATCCACTGCAAACTCCATTCTTATTGTTATAGAGCCGGTTTTATTTCTGCTTGATGTGTTGAAAGTGCCGCCATAGCTGTAATCTTCATCGCTATTTTTTCCGGTAATTTGAAAAACACCAAGAGTTGCTTTTTTCAATTTACCGAGAGAACTGCCCGCATTTTTTGCAATTATTTCTGCCCTTTGTTTTCCATCAGCGCTTGCTTTTGCAAGAAGGTCCATTTTTATTTCTGTCAATTTAGTATAATAAAATAATGGAGATGACGAATTAAATTCTATTCCACTTTGAATTAATTCAGTAGCCTCTCGTGATATCTGATCAATCTTATCCACGTTGGAAGATTCAATTCTTACATTTTGAGTGAGATTATATCCTGTAAATTCCTGTCCAATCGAGTTTCCATTTGCATCGGTTTTATTATTGAATTCTTTATTGATATTTACAGAAGAAAATACCATTTCATTACTCTGTATTCCCTTACCGGTAAGATATGTCCTTATGGCATTTTCATCATCCTTCAGTTGTGCATAAGCGCTTTTTAAATCCATTGATTTTCTTGAATAAGAGCCATTCCAAACAATCAAATCGCTTACAAAATCCTTTTCAGCAGAACCTGTAACTGTAATGGTTTCTGTAGTTGTTGATCTGTATTTATACGCTTTTCCTAAAATAAATAATCCAATAATAAATGCAATGCCGATAATAAGGGATGTAATATTTCGCATAGAAAAAAAATTATTATTGCTTAAAGATAAGGATTTGAAATAAAAAATAAAGCAAGCTATAATAAGATGATTAATTATTAAACTGCTATTTCTATTTTATGATTTAAGAAATGTCCTAATTTTTCAGATGCTTTTTTTATAAGGCCTTCTGTTGTTTTATTTTTTTCTTCAAAAAAATTCGCCTTCACTATTATTTTATCTTTTAAAATTTCCCTTTTCCACATTCCCACTGTATGCCCATTTACAATAATTACCGGCCAGAAAATTCCATTATTAGAAAATACCTTTTTTTGATGTTCCTGAATAATTGCAGCACTTCTGTCTTTATAACTGATTAGAAATTCATCAAAAGCAGGTAAAAGAAAAACAGATTCTTTATATTTTTTTGGAATGGAAAATGAATTAGGAAACCAATATTCTTCTGAATTTATTTTTTCAGAAATAAAATTATCCTTTATCAATTGCATCGCATGTTTTGCATCAGTTACAGACAATCCCGACCACCACACAAAATCACGAAAAGTAGCCGGGCAATGACTTTCAAAATATTTATTGGCAAGTTTGTATAACGCTTCCTCTTTGCGCAACTCTTTCGGTTTCTTTATTCTCTCATGAAGCAATGCGTACGTAGTTTGCTTTTCTTTCATTTTACCACTGCAAATTATTCCTTCCAATTCTGCATTCAATAAAATGTGCGACGGCCTGTTACCATCAATTGCAATCTTAGATTTCTTAATTTCAGCAATAATATCTTTGCGCGTTAAATGGTTGCCACCGCTCAATGCTTTTTCAATAACTGAATTGGCTTTAGAAAATATTTTCTCAGTAAGCTCCAATTGTTTATTACTGCTTTTCATGAAAGCTTTTATCCGTGGCGCTGTCAATTCAAGCATCCAATAAATATCATCTGCAGAAACGAAATGCCATGTAGGCCGTAATAAATGGGTTCTTATTATTTCGCCGGAATTGATTGCAGTATCTATGCTTTTTTCAGTTGCTTTATTTAACCGGATTCCTATTGCCCATCTCGCCATATTAAAATCCTGTGCCTGCATAGCGCCCATCCAACTTACAATTTCTTTGGCAGATTTGAATTTAGTTCCTGCTATTTGCTGGGAGATTAGCCGTGTATTTGCGATATCATATTGGTCCATAGAAATTAAATTATACTTTTATCTTTTACAGTAAACCAGCAAATAATACTGATTCTCATTTTTTAAAAAACAATATATCAATTTAGCAATTCAGCAATTCAACAATAATTCAATAATTAAACTTCCTCCCACACTACCTGGTGCGTTTGCTTTATAATTCCCATCACAAATACACTTTGTACATGGCCCACATTTTCTATTTCGCTTAATTTATTTACATGAAAATCGTAGTAGGTATTCATGTCTTCGCAAACTACTTTGAGCATAAAATCGAATTCGCCGGAAATACTAAAACATTCAATTACTTCATTCAAACCCTGGATAGTTTTTATAAATTTAGTACCGGCATTTTTGCCATGTTGTTTTAATGAAACATAGCAGATTACTGTTAAGCCCTTTTTTACTTTTGCATTATCTACTAAAGTAGCATACTGTTTTATGATTCCGGATTCTTCCATTCGCTTAATTCGTTCATGAACGGGCGTAGTACTGAGATGAATTTTTTCTGAAATTTCTTTTACCGTTATCCTTGCATTTTCCTGGAGCAATTTTAAAATGGACATATCTTTTTTATCAGGAACATAATCCGCGATAGCTAATTCTTCTTTTGATAATAGGGTTTTCATCTAAATAATGATATTTATTCTTTTTACGAGTTATTTAATACAAATCTATTCTAAAGTTATTCAATTACCTAGTATTATATTCTAATGATTGTACATTTGCGCTCTAAAAATAATCAAACAATTTATGTCATCACTTACAAAAAACACAATTGATTTCAGCCTAAAAAATAAGGTGAAAGATATGGGTCTTGCAGCGTGGGGCCGCAAGGAAATAAAATTAGCCGAAGCAGAAATGCCCGGGTTAATGTCGCTCAGAGAAGAATTTGGAAAAGATAAACCTTTGAAAGGTGCGAGAATAGCGGGTTGCCTTCACATGACGATACAAACGGCTGTGCTCATTGAAACTTTAATCGAATTAGGTGCAGAGGTAAAATGGAGCTCCTGCAATATTTTTTCTACGCAAGATCAGGCTGCTGCTGCGATTGCTGCAGAAGGCATCGGCGTATTTGCATGGAAAGGACAAACACAAGAGGAAAGCGATTGGTGCATTGAGCAAACTTTATTTTTTGGAAGTGCAGATCGTCCTTTAAATATGATTTTGGATGATGGCGGCGATTTAACCAACATGGTTTTTGATAAATATCCCGAATTAATTCAGCATGTAAAAGGCTTATCAGAAGAAACTACAACCGGCGTTCACAGGTTGTATGAAAGAATGGAAAAAGGTACTTTACCAATTCCTGCAATCAATATTAATGACTCTGTTACCAAATCTAAATTTGATAACAAATACGGTTGTAAAGAAAGTTTGGTTGATGCAATAAGAAGAGCAACTGATATTATGATGGCTGGCAAAGTAGCTGTGGTTGGCGGTTACGGCGATGTAGGCAAAGGTTCTGCTGCGAGTTTGCGTGGCGCAGGCGCAAGAGTGATCGTTACAGAAATTGACCCTATCTGCGCATTACAGGCCGCAATGGACGGATATGAAGTAAAGAAAATGATTGATGCCGTAAAAGAAGCTGATATAATTGTTACTGCGTCAGGTTGCAGGGATTTAATAAGAGCAGAACATTTTAAAGAAATGAAAGATAAAGCCATCGTCTGCAACATTGGCCACTTTGATATTGAAATTGATATTGCATGGCTGAACAAAAATTATGGCAACACAAAAGATACTATCAAGCCACAGGTTGATAAATATACCATTGATGGAAAGGATATTATCATTTTAGCTGAAGGACGTTTGGTAAACCTTGGCTGCGCTACTGGCCATCCGAGTTTTGTGATGAGCAATTCATTTACCAACCAGGTATTGGCACAAATGGAGATTTGGAATCACTCTGATAAATACGAAAACAAAGTGTATGTACTTCCAAAACATTTAGACGAAAAAGTTGCAAGGCTCCATTTGAAAAAGGTAGGAGTAGTACTTGAAGAATTGACTAATGAGCAAAGCGCTTATTTAAATGTCCCCAAAGAAGGGCCGTATAAACCTGAGATGTATAGATATTAATTTTGACGACCGTCTATTGACGACCGACAACTGAAAACCCACTTTTAGAAAGGTGGGTTTTTGGTTTGTACATTTTCAATAATGCTTCACTAAATTTGTTTCAATTTCAAAAAATCAAATGCAACAAAACAAACCCAAACTTGATGTCATCAACATGCTGCTGGAGGATTGCATTATGGCTTTCCCGGTATCTTCATTCGTAATAAGTATTTATCAGCAATATCAACGACGTGGCTGGCTGAGCAAGAAGCAATTACAGGGTCTGTATGATAAATCTTCAAAAATAAATGGTGTGCTTCCCGGCCGGCTCGCAGCTTTGGAATCTATTATCAAAAAAATGCCAACGAGAGAAAAATCAGAGCTACCGGAAAATACTCCCCTGTTTGAAAAAGATGAAGCTGCAGGAAAATTGATTGAAGAAATTCTATCAAAATATCCACAACATAAAAGAGTATTATTTTTAAAGGCAAAATATGACAATAATGAAGCCCTGTTATCTTCAGATATTTCCGAATTAAAAAAATTTCGTCAATTGCTTAGATAATTCAAAAAAAATTTCGTTCTTTGTTTTGACAACTTATTCAAGATTGCCTTTCCTCTCAAAAATCCTATAAATAAATCCTCCCAATTCCTTGTTTTAACAGATATTTTATCTGTGAAAATTAATTTATTAAAAATTGATACGTCATACTGATAGCCCTATATAATTGATAATCATGAAAGCAACTCTACAACAAGAAATTTTAATTATAACAGGTACCTCATTTTTATCCAGGCTATCCTGGCAAAATATTGAGGATACTAATCAGATTTATTCTGAAACAGAACAATTGCAGGAAGCCTGTTGGAATGGCATGCTACCCGAAATGTTACCTGAAATTTGCCTTCAGTTCGGTGAAAAGGAAAAATTATATTTATGGAATGTAAAAGAAAATAAATCAAGCATTGAAATTGATATCTGCGATGCTCCTTGTGCAATTGAAAAGGATTTTTCAATAGATCCTTATGCTTTTTTATCAGTACAATTAATGAATTGAAAAAATAATACTTAATAATTTTTACTTAACAAAAGCCGAAATCCCTTTCGTCAAATATTGATTGGACTTTTGATTTACGATTAGTTAGGATTGGAATGTAAGTAATACATCTATTCTCATCATAATAAAACAGAAGATTCTTATTTAGAAATCTAAAATTAAAAGCCTTTTGGTTTAGCATTTAATTCTTACATGAGTTGATTTTTCATTAATTAAATTCGTCCTGTTTTAACGCGGTTTTAATTTTCAAAAAAATAAATTCATGGAAGGAATAAAATTGAAATTTTTATTTCTGTTAACCGATTCGGGATAAAAAAAAACCGGCAAATTGCCGGTCTTTTTTTAAAAGATTTTAATTAATTATTTCCCTACTACTCTGAATTGCACTACACCATTATTTAATTCTCCTTTCAAATAAACATTGTCTGGTGTCTGATACAATTGCTGGCCATCAATATTTACCAATTTTGCTCCATCAGGTAACTGGCTCATGGTATCACCAATTTGCATTTGTGAAGAAGCCTGCGGCGCAGCATTTGATGATTCACCAGGAGCAACATTTGATACAGGAGGCTGTTGCTGTTGTTGAGGAGCATAACTCTGATTCTCTTGTTGAGGAGCATAACTCTGATTCTCTTGTTGTGGAACATTACCCTGACCATCTGTTGTATTTGTAGTATTGTTTATAACTCCGTTTTTACCAACAACTGTGAATACATTATTGCCATTCGAATCCTGGCTAGCTTTATAATAAGTACCATTTAGTTCATATAAATTTTCGCCATTTACAACTACCGATGTAGCACCCCCAGGTAAAGATGAAACGGTTGCACCCAGTGGAGCATCCACTACCTGGTAACCATCATTATCTCCATATTGCTGATAATAAATTCCATTGTAATAATAGTAAGGATATCCTCCCATATAAAAACTTGAATAACCGAAAGGAAGAATCCCTAACCGTAATCCAAAAGGCGGAAACATTGGTTGATAAAATCCATTATAATAACCATAATAAAATCCATCGTTATAATAATAAGGATACCCACCAAAATTTATTGAAATAAAAGAACGAGGTATAAATCTATAACGCGTACCATACATAAAGGCTGTTCTATGTCCGTATACATTGCCATAATAAGGTCTGTAAATAGAACTGGCGTTACGATAATTATTAACATAGCCACCACGATATGTAGATCCCCCGCGGGCATACCCATTACGGGAAACTATGGAAGTACGTGAATTATACCCGTTTGTATTTCTTACCGGATTCCTTGCAACAATGTTTGACCGATATGCATTTCGATTTGTTACAGTTCTATTATTATAAGTCCTTGAAGGCGCATTCTGCCTGTAAGTCATACTTCTTGAAGGGGCTGAATAGCTACGGGATGGGGCACTCGAGACACGGCCTTCATTACCTCCGCCACCGCCTCTTGAATCACGGCCTCTTTGAGCCTGAACAAGATTTACAATTCCGATAGAAATTGCAGTCAGGAAAAATATTCTAATTATCTTTTTCATAAATTAATTTTTAATGTTGAATAAACATTTACCAAATTTAATTATTTGTACAATAGCATATTATTTTTTATTGTTAAATAATTTTTTTAAAACTCATACACAATAGATATAAAAAATTACGGTAGGTTTAATAAAAATTGAGTCTTTGATTTTATTTAACATTTCCGATTCTTTAACGTAAATAAAAAATAATTATTTTTTATAAAATTTTCAAACTTTTCCACATTTATAATGTGTTAGTTAGATGGTATCCAGTCTTAATTAAATTAAGAAATATTATATTAGTGAAATGACAAAGTGATGGCATTGTAATTGCAAATATTGAAGTGACTCTACAAATCCTTAACCCTGAACCCTCAAATTATGAAAACAAAAACCATTGTATTTTCTCTGATGCTAACATTTACAAGTTGCGCATTATTTGCCCAATCGAAAAAAGACACTATTCCAAAGAACAACCCTCCAAGAACTGACACTATTTCTACAAAAAAAGATACAATTAGTGCATTGCGCAATATTAATATAAATCCAAACAATGGAATTATTTTGAAAGAAAATTCAAAAAGAATAAATCCTCTGAAAAATGAAACAGTTTATGCCATTATTCCTGCTAAGGAAAATGAGAAAAACTGATTTTTAAAAAAGTAAATCAAAATATAAGTTTTCGTTTATTTTTTAAAATGACCGTGTAAAAAGCGGTCATTTTTTTGTCTTTGACGGTAATTATTAAAGCTAACTATATTTGCCCCATGGAAAAATATTTAAAAGAATTATTTACCGTTCAACAATATGATGAAAAAAACTTTTTTCTGATAGCCGGACCTTGTGTTGTGGAAAGCGAAGAATTGATTTTTGAAGTTGCTGAAAAAGTTTCAGGTATTTGTAAAAAATTAAAGATCCCATATATTTTTAAATCTTCTTACCGCAAGGCTAACCGCACAAGCGCTTCATCATTTACGGGCCTGGGCGATGAAACAGCATTACAGATGATAAAGAAAGTGGGCAGCCATTTTTCTTTACCTACGATCACTGATATACATGCACATGAGGAGGCATCCTTGGCAGCCAAATATGTTGATATACTTCAAATTCCTGCTTTTCTTTGCAGGCAAACAGATTTATTAATTGCTGCGGCTCTGACAGGGAAAATCATAAATGTAAAAAAAGGGCAATTTGTAAATGGCGAATCAATGAAATTTGCTGTTGAAAAAATTCAAAAAGCAGGCAATCAAAAAGTAATGCTTACTGACAGAGGAAATACTTATGGGTACAATGACTTAATAGTTGACTTTAGGAACATTCCCATTATGAAATCTCACAGAGTACCAGTAATAATGGACTGTACACATAGCCTTCAACAACCCAACCAAAGCACCGGCATTACCGGCGGCAACCCTAAAATGATTGAAACTATTGCTAAAGCTGCAATTGCTGTTGGTGCAGATGGTTTGTTTATTGAAACACACCCCAATCCTTCTATAGCAAAAAGCGATGGCGCTAACATGCTAAGGCTTGATCTTTTAGAGGAACTTCTTTCCAAATTAATAAAAATAAGAAAAGTAATAAGTAACTAATTGGATCAATCAATTTTCAAAAGAAATATACCATTAGAAATTTGACATATTTATTTGTTTACTGAAAAAAACCCGCAAATAATACGGGTTTTTTTTCAGTAAAATTTAGAAGGATAATTAATAATTTCTCAATTTCATTTCCACTCTCCTGTTTTTGGCTCTGCCGGCTGCAGTCTTATTATCTGCGATAGGATTATCTATTCCGTGTCCGGTAGCGGTTATTATGCTCTCATCAGTACCATTGGCGATCAAATATGCTTTCACAGCATCTGCGCGTTTTTCAGATAAAGCCTGATTTTTATCTTCTTTGCCTACATTATCTGTATATCCATCCACATCTATTTTGTAAGTTGAATTGTCCTTTAATATCTGAGCTACCTCTTTCAATGATTTGTAAGATTTAGGCAGCAACTTAGAACTTCCTGATGCAAAGAAAATATTTTGAGCAGCTCTATTTACTTTTTCAACTACTTCCACATTTATCACAGGACATCCAAAATTAGAAGCAGGGCCTGCTTCTGTTGGACATTTATCTTCTTCATCATTGATCCCATCGCCATCAGTATCTGGTACCGGACATCCCTGGTAGCGGGCCACACCTGCCACAGTAGGACATTTATCTTCTTCATCATTGATCCCATCGCCATCGGTATCCGGAATCGGACATCCCTGGTATTTGGCAACTCCAGGCACATCCGGGCATTTATCATCTATGTCTGCAATACCATCGCCATCTTTATCAGGGCATCCTTGCAAAGCTGCGAGGCCAGGCGTATCAGGACACCTATCAATGCTATCAGGTACACCATCATGATCTCTGTCTAAAACTACCGGCGCTACAGGTACTTCTACTGCCTTTGGAGGAGTAGGTGTTTTCTTCTTAGATATATTCCCCGCAATTCCAATACTATGATAAAAATGATAACTGGCATTCTCAGTAACGGCTACTCGGTATTGTGAATTAGCTATCAAATAAACTTTATCAGCAATATTAAACTGCAATCCAACTCCCAATGGAACAAATGCCCCAAAATAATTTTTATACTTACTCGCGCCAACTCCCAAATCAATAAATGGAACTACTACATACCTGTCTGTAAGTAACTTTAAATTAAGTCCCGCAGTAGATTCCAATAATAAACTTTTGTTACCAAAAGGAGCTACATTTTGAATAGGATAATTGACAGAAGAACCACCTAAAGTTGCTATAAAATCCACGTGATCACTCAGGCCAGATAGATAATTAATTGCAAATCCCGGGTTCATTCTGGAAGTCTTAAAAAAATCGTGCGCCTTAAAAACACTTACTATCCCATTGGTCCGTATATCAGAAGTCGTCTGAAAATCATTCAGAAAAAAGCTGACCTCTAAAGCATGCCCTTTTTTATGATCTACAATTTGAGAAAAAGAAGAACCGATAAAACTTAAAGTAATTAGTAATAGTAATATTTTTTTCATACAACTTTTTTATTTGGCACTGTAGCAAAAATAACTTCTAAAGTCCAAAAGGAGAAAAATTAATTATGCAATTATGCACCTATAATTGCACTTATTCATTTAATGAATAATTATCCAATTCCTCCACTTTTACTTTTGCAATTCCCCTTCCTATAATTCCCAATTTTTGAGCAGCACATTTAGAAAGATCAACAAGACGTTTATTATGAGAATTTAAACGGTCATTAATTCTAACAATCACGGATCTGTTATTTTTGAGGTTAGTAACTTTTATCCATGTATTTAATGGAAGTTGATTGCAGGCTGCGGTGTATTTTTCGTTTCTATACACTTCGCCGTTAGCAGTCGAACGACCATTAAATTTATTGGCATAAAAACTCGCCACCCCGAATTTAATATTTTTCTTCTGAGCAGTTTCTGTATTAGAAGATACCTTTTTTAATTCGTTTTTCCCTTTTTGGGCAAAAGTATTCAGGTAAAAAATAAATAATGCAATTATTAAGAATCCGGGATACTTTAACATATAACGGTTATTGGTAAAATATTATTTAAGTTCAATATCAAAATAAAATAAAATTGGTTAACAAAAAAAGGGCCGGATAAAAATCCACCCCTGTTATAATCCAATATCCTATGAAAAACCAACTTTAAACCGCTTTTTTACGGTTCTTTATATTTTATAAGGCTTTTGCCCTTTAATTTATTTTTAAATTATAATACCAAAAATCTATTAATCCGTTGCTAATAATCATATAGACCACATTTGACTTCAAAACGTTGCATAGGTTTAATTTATTTTTCAAAAAAAATAAAAAAAGGGGCCGAATGGAAATCCACCCCTGTTATAATCCAATATCCTATGAAAAACCGAGTTTAAACTGCAATTGCAGTTTGTTATAATTTATATGGCTTTCACCATGTTGCTTTAAAATTTGCTGAATAATCACTAAAATTCTGGGATTTATAATTTTCATCCCCAAAATATTTAAGAATTACTTCAATTTCCTTTGGATCCATAAAACCGGGAATTGCAGCCGGTGCCTTATTGATTTCAGGAAAAATTACTGTATTCGGAAATTCTAATTGTCTTTGAGTCACGTATAAAGCAAAATCATTCACTTTATCATTGGGATTATACTCATATTTATTATTATCCCATACAATGGTATCTTTTGTTTCAGCGTTCAGTTTAACAGCATAAAAATGTGAGTTGATGTATGAAATCACTTTTGAATTATTGTAAGTTTTTTTGTCCATCATTTTGCACCAATAACACCAGTTTGTATAAAGATCTATTATTACAGGCCTGGGATCAGTTTTCATTTTAACGTTAACTTCATCTAAACTCATCCAATTTATCTTTTCCTTTTCAGTTGGTTTAACTTTGGCAAAAGAAAAAACAAGCCAGCAGGCCACAAGAGCAAAAACTGCTTTTTTTTTCATGTATAATAAACGAACTTTAATTGTTTTTATTTGATTATGAACCAAAATATTTTTAAAAAATATAATCTTTACCAATGAATAAAATAATTGTTGCCGTTTCAGGAGCCAGTGGATCAATTTATGCAAAAGTATTATTAGATAAATTGATTTTATTAAAATCACAATGGTCTGATATAGGTATAGTTATCACAGATAATGCCAAACTTGTTTGGAAGACGGAATTAGGAGAAAACGATTACAATAAATATGAAAAACATGAAGCGAAATATTATGAGAAAAATGACTTTATGGCGCCTTTTGCCTCAGGCTCGGGTAATTACAATATCATGATCATAGTACCATGCAGCATGGGAACCGTTGGACGCATAGCTTCCGGTGTTTCGGACGATCTTATTTCAAGGGCGGCAGATGTTATGTTAAAAGAAAGAAGAAAATTGATTTGTGTAGTAAGGGAAACTCCTTATAGTCTTATTCATTTAAAAAACATGGAAACAATTACACAAGCAGGAGGAATTATTTGCCCTGCTACTCCATCGTTTTACAGTAAACCTACAACAATTGAAGAGGTAGTATCAACAATAGTTGACAGAATATTTGATCTGTCGGGATTAAAAATTGAAACTTTCCGATGGGGAGGAGGAGAAATAAGAAATAAGAAATAAGAAACAAAAAAGTGTGATGCAGTTTTATCTTAGATCCACAACTTCAGCCTTAGGATGATTTTTAGTATCAAAAACAAATAAGGATTCAGGAAGATTGGTATTCGTTTTTAAATTGGTAATTGCATAAATGTAGCGATTGCCATTTTTCTCAAAAACCTTTGTTGACAGTATATTTTTAGAATTTTTATCAATTTCAACCAATACTTTATAAAAAGTTTTAGTTTTATCTACTGGAGTTAATTCTATTTCCTGGATAGTTTTGCCACCTTTTTTAGTTTCTCCATTCAATTTGTATAAAAAATCTTTATCATAAAAATTAGTAAACATTTTTTGCGGAGTGATCGTATTGGCAGTAGGATCAAATTTAGTAATCTGAACTTCATTGGCCGACTGGTCGTAAGTCCAGATATTATCCCCATCACTGTATATTTCCTGACCCGATATATTTACACGATATTTAGAGCCTTTCATATAAAGTGTTCCTTTCTTCACACCATCTATTTTGCCAGCTGCATCTGTGATAGAAAGAGTGAAATTGGCAGTGACTGTTTTATAAGTTTTGAATTTGGCACTTACATTATCCAAAATGACTTTTGCTTCCGGATCGCTTTTACCCAATGAATTAAGTTGTGAAAAACCTAAAGAACAATAAAATATAAAAAACCCAAGTAATATTACTTTCATCATTGAAATTTATTATTATAAAATATTTCAGGGGCGCCAAAGATAATGCAAAGACTTAATTATAATTTTTTAGTTTAATTTCTGAATCGAAAAAATTTTGGTAAAGATTCCGGATTTAGTCAACAACAGTAAAGCATAAAAATAGCTGATTTCAAATCCCTTCTGCTCTGGCCGCGCAACAAAGCAGTATTTACCATGTATAAATTTGATGCTGTAAAAAACCAAGAAGGTTTATTTGGCCTCTATTATTTTCTGCAGTCCTTTAAAAAACCTTCTTGGTTTGAGTCTCACCGGATTTAGTCATCAACAGTAAAGCAATAAAAAAGACTGATTTCAAATCCTTTTAAATAATAAACTACTATAAACAAAAAAACTTATAGCAATATTATACTTCAAACTTCGCGTCCAATAATTCATTCTTTGCCTGGTTTAATTTACCAAAGTCTTTGGCGGCTTTTATGAAATGAACAAATATGGGATGTGGATTTTCTACAGTACTTTTTAATTCGGGATGATATTGAACGCCAATAAAAAAAGGATGGTGAGTAAGCTCCATTATCTCAACAAGCCCACTTTGGGGATTGATGCCGCTTGCTATCATCCCTGCTTTTTCAAATGAATGTAAATATTTATTATTAAATTCCCAACGATGACGATGCCTTTCATTAATTTCAGTTTTCCCATAAATAGAATAGGCAAGTGTGTTTTCTTTAATAACACAAGGATAGGAACCCAGGCGCATAGTGCCTCCTTTCATTGTAACTTTTTTTTGTTCTTCCATCATATCTATTACAGGATCAGGAGTATCAGGATTCATTTCTGTAGAATCCGCATTTTTAAATTCTAAAACATTTCTCGCAAATTCAATCGCTGCCATTTGCATACCCAGGCAAATTCCAAAAAAGGGTAAATTATTTTCACGAGCATATTTCACAGCAATAATTTTCCCTTCCACTCCTCTGAAACCAAAACCGGGGGCCACTAACAAGCCATCAAGCCCTACCAGTTTTTCATTTACATTTTCTTCATCTATGTATTCGCTATGCACATTTACTACCTGTACTTTACAATCATTCATTGCCCCTGCATGGATAAAAGATTCAAGAATAGATTTGTAGGCATCCTGCAGTTCTATATATTTCCCGATAAGCCCGATAGTAACTTTATTTGAGGGATGTTTTACTTTATCAAGAAATTCTTTCCATTTGGTTAATTCAGGCTCATGATAACTGGTAATATTTAGTTTTTTCAATACAATTAAGTCCAGCTTTTCACGAAGCATCGCAATGGGCACTTCATAAATGGTAGAAGCATCTGCGGCTTCAATAACAGAATCTACTTTCACATTACAAAACAATGCAATTTTCCTTTTCAGATCTTCACTGAGCGGCCGCTCCGTACGGCATACTAATATGTCGGGATGCACTCCATTTTCACTCATCAATTTTACACTATGTTGAGTAGGTTTTGTTTTTAATTCTTTAGCTGCTTTGAGATATGGAATCAAGGTAAGATGCACTACCAGGCAGTCTTCATCGGGCAATTCCCATTGTATTTGCCTTACCGCTTCAATAAAGGGAAGACTTTCAATATCGCCAACAGTACCGCCAATTTCGGTAAGGATCACATCGTATTCATTTTTTTCACCAAGCAACATCATTCTTCGCTTGATCTCATCAGTTATGTGAGGAACCACCTGCACTGTTTTTCCCAGATAATCGCCTTCTCTTTCCCTGTTGATAACGGTTTGATAAATTCTTCCGGTTGTCACATTATTCGCCTGGCTGGTATTGATGTTTAAAAAACGCTCATAATGCCCGAGATCAAGATCCGTTTCAGCTCCATCCTCCGTTACAAAACATTCTCCATGTTCATATGGATTTAAAGTGCCCGGATCCACATTAATATACGGATCAAATTTTTGAATAGTAACTCTTAAACCTCTTGCCTGCAAAAGCTTTGCCAAAGATGCAGCAATGATTCCTTTGCCGAGAGAAGAACTCACCCCACCTGTAACGAAAATGTATTTAGCCATTTTTTGTATTGTTTTAAAAAATAAAATTGTCTTTCATAACAAACCTATAAAACAAATTGCTGGAATGAACGACTATATAAAAAACAGACCGCGGAAAGGAAAATGAAATGAAAAATCCGTGAGGTCGTGCAAACTTACGCCTAATATTTAAACCCAAAAAGCTATTAAAGATTTTATGGAAAAAATGTGGATAATTGAGACCCTCCTTTTAAAAAATTTCTGCCGAAAGATAAAAGAAGTGATCAGAATCTTGTGCAACTTTTGAATTAGTCCCAGAAGACTATAATAGTAAAAAAACTAAAACGAATGCCTCGCCATTATGGATAGAACGGCTGCCATGAAAGCAAAAAGCAGTAGTTCCGCTATCCGGATACTCATTTCATGCATTATCCATGCTTTATCCATGCCTTTGATAGGGAGTATCTATGGAGTGTCTTGTATTGTTATGTTAATTTGGCTTTACAGTAAACGGAGGAATAAGGAAGATTGTTTCGTGGGACTTGTGGGAAATCCGCCGGAATCAGAGGTGTCATTTTCCTTCATGGAAAGTTTTGTGGATTCTCTGCCAGAAAGCCGCATTAGAGTAATGTTATCGGATGCCTTATCCGGACGAAAGCCTTTTCGCCATTTTAATCATATTATTCATCAATCAGATGAAAGAGAAGCCTGGTTTACTTTTCGTCAAAGATGCCTTAAAAATTATGTAGCCGGAATACTCGCCGAAAGATTATGGAACAATAAAACCGGCAATTAAAGAACCAGAATCGCTATGTCAGTAATGAAACCAAACTTGCCTTTCCTGAAAAATTGGTGATTTAGAAAAGACATAAAATCCTTATCTGGGAAGGTTCATTCTTCCTAACGTGCCATTGATTATTAACAAAGGACAGGAATGTTTAACTTTACCCGGCAATATAATAAGCATGATAAAACCTTCTCTTTCAAAAAAAGCATTTTGGGACATTTCCTTTGACGAATTGGATTTTGAAAAATCTTCTTTATATGTAATGGGAAAAGTATTTAACTATGGCACCTGGAACGACCAGGTAGCTATCATGAAATATTACGGACTGTCCCGCATACGGCAAGAGATAGTACAGGCTGCCTATCTTCGCCAACCTGTACTGAGTTTTCTTTGCACTATTTTACAACTTCAGAAAACTGATTTTTCATGTTACAACAAAATGCAGTTGAACCCGCTACCCTGGAATTATTAAAAGGGATTTATTCCTCCGTTCCATTTGAAAATTTTGCATTAGGTGGTGGCACTAACCTCGCATTACGCTTAGGCCATCGTTTATCTGTTGACCATTATTTTTTTACTAACACCCCGTATCAGAATAGTATTATTTTTCAGGCCGTTACAACCAGATTTCCGTCCGCAGAATTGTTGTTTGAGCAGAATCAAACAATGATGTTTACCATCAACAATATAAAAGTTGATTTTATTTTATACCCCTTCAAATGGCTGCTTCCATTTGAAACAATTGATAGTGCCATGCTGATAGCATTAACGGATTTTATCCCTATGAAACTACAGGCGCTAAGTAACCGGTTCTCAAAAAAAGATTTTTGGGATATAGCTTTTCTCCTGAAAAAATTTTCACTTTCCGAAATGCTGGAAATATTCAAATCAAAATTTCCTCAAATTGATACAGGATATATTATTCACAGCCTTACTAATTTTGAAGAGGCGGAAAGAGAACAACAGCCTGTAGCGTTATTACCTAAAACATGGACAGAAATAAAAAGTGAACTTCAAAAAGTTGTTATTGATTTTACTGCATCGTCAATTTAAGGATCTGAATAAGATTGAATAAGATTGAATAAGATTGAGGAGATTAAAGAAGATTGTGCCGCGATTTCAATCAATCTTCCTCAATCAATTTTCCTAAATCAATCTGAATCAATCTTTTTAAATCTTTTTAAATCTTTTAAAATCTGAATAATCATGCCTGTTTCGCAACCTTCATTATGGGATAATGCAGCATTAGAAAGCGGCTACCGCTCTATGACCGATTTGAAATTGGAAGAAGCTGTCCAATATTTTAATGAGGCTTTGCAAGTCGGTTTCGGCGAAAGGGAAACTACTCAGGAAGCAGTTGATGCTTGTCAATATTGGCAGCCCAGAATAAAAAAAAATGTGGAAATAAATACGCTCGCCATCACTGATTTTCTCACGGATTACAGGCAGTATTCTTTTACACGTTTGATGACTGGTTTAAAAAAATCGCTGTTAAGCTATATCGTTGATTGCATGTCGCAGTATGCGCACTTGAATTGGGACGAAATGGAAATCGCTTTTGATTTATTATTGAAAATGAAAGATTATCAAAAAGCGGAAAGTTTTATTTCACTTCTGATAAGCCAAAATATAGAAAAACGGTATTTGCTTTATTTTTTGGCGCAGGCGCAATGGCTCAATGGTCATACAGCCACATCTAATGACAATTATATTCTCGCATTATTACACCAGCCTGATAAGTCATTTATTGAAAGAATCGAAAATAAAAAATTACAGTCACTTATCAACTCTTATGGCCCGGCAATGGCGCCGGCTTATTGCTTGTTGTTTGGCATTGTACCTGTTGTGCCTGTTGTAAATAATATAGAATTTCGTGATGAAGAACATGCCAAAGCAATCAGAAGTTTGCACTTATTGCGAGAAACAAATAAAGCGTTGGTTAATAATGACAGGGCATCTATAATTAATTCAAGAAAACAATTGAAAGCGGAAAACCCTGCGCTTTACGGCGCCTATTTTAATGTGCTGAAGCAAAATAAATGAAATCAAATTGAGTAAACTAACGTGCATGATTATGCGAAAATAAATTTCATTTTAATAATTGGAAATAGAAACATGCGATAAATGTTTATTTACTGCTCAGAATTAAAGACGGCAATAAGATTTCTCTTTATAGTATCAACTAATTCTTTATCTTAAATTGCATAATAACTTCACAAAATCATAAACATGAAATATCCCCGCCTTTTATCCTCAGGCGCAAATAATAAAGTAATCGTCCTTACTGAAACTGAAGTGGCCAAATTGTATGTAGAAGATACCCGCTCGGATATTGGGTCAGAAGCAGAGAAAATGAAATTTGCCAATACCATCAACGGTTTGGTATGCCATTTCGTAAGACTGGATTTTGATGAATCACTGAAGAGCGATATGCTGGTGATGGAACGCATTTACCCGGTTGACTACAGGGCTTACGAGATAGAAAAAAGAGAATTATGGACCGATGGTTTTTTTGATGAGATGGAACAATTGCATAAGGCCGGTTTTGTACATCGTGATATCAGGCGCCCTTCCGATATTGGCGGGCAGGCATTCGATAATGTATTGCTTACCCACAATGGCATACGGCTTATTGACGTAGGCATATCTGCATTGCTTACTCATGTGGGCAACAAACTTTTTGAAAAATATATTGAAATTGAAATAGCGGAAATGCAGGAATTTAAAACCTATTTTTTATCCCGGTAAATAAGCGATAACAGCATATATAATAATGAATATCACCGCTACTCACATCAATTATTACCACATTTGCCACAGAAAACTCTGGCTCTTTTCCAATGGAATCAACATGGAACATACATCCGAAATTGTTGCCGATGGAAAATTATTGCACGAAAGCAGCTATCCGCAAAGAGCGGAATGAGGCAAGACTTGTTCAGGCTTTTAATCGCACCGAGAGGAATTGAAATACAGAAGGACTGGCTGCAAGAATAATCAAATCGCCCTTTTAATCGCACCGAGAGGAATTGAAATACGATTTTATTCACCCAAATTCTAAATTGGGTTGCCCGCTTGCTACGCACCCTGAAACCAATAGCCAAAATCATATCCAAAGAATAAAAAGTAACATTGTACTCCTTGCCATCAGAAGCAGTTGTAAAGTAATCCTTTACAACTGAATTTTCTTCCAATTCCTTGTCTACTAAAATGTTAGCTATGTATTGCCCTATGTTTTGTTTAGAGGTGTCAAAAAGTTCCGCAAGCTGATTTTGGTTCATCCACACCTGTCCATCTTTTGCATAAAGCGAAACGCTGGCTTTACCGTCTGAGGTGTTATAAATAATAATGTTTTTCTTTTCTTCGGACATAATTTATGCTTTAAAAACTTTTGGCTTCTGCATCTTCACTGTTTCATCTTTCCATTTATTGTAAAGACAATTGCATACGTTTTTATTTCATTCCTGCTAAGGCATAATACAAATTAGTTATCTCACAAAATAAGAAATAAATGAATCATTTATTATGCTTTCAATTATTTGCCGGGAATCAGTTGTCTGAACATTAATTCATTTGATTTGAATGATTCATGTGATTAGGTTTTTGCATTAAAAGTCCTTTTGCTGCATAGCCATTTATTTTATGGGTGCATCTCAAACTTTCGCATTTATTTTCCTATTTAATGGCTACTTTATTATAAATGATTTATAAATATTCAATCTAAAACAAAAATTCAATTTTTTCGGCTGCAAACAATTCCTTAGTTTTCGGAATGAATTTCTGGTGAACAATTTAAGGATAGCAGCATATTAAAATTTAAATATTCTCAGGAAATCGAAGAGGAAACTTTAGGATTAAAAAATATAACAAGGCCTTTGCAGGAAATAATAACAATTTTTCCTAATTTTAAATGGAAATTTCCCAGTAAATGAAGAACAGTTATATTCTACTTCGTAATAATAAGGAAAGTCATGCTCTCAGCATTGAAGAGCTGCAGGAGATTGGATTAAAAAAAACTGATTTGATTTGGGTAGAGTGCCAGAGTATGGCCTGGCGCAGTCCCCTTGAAATAGCCGAGCTAAAAAATTTTGTGTCTGCAAGTAGCGATAATGAAATAAAAAATAGTCCGGAGAAATTAGTTTTAAAGGAAGCGCCAAAGCGTGAGAGACTGTTTAAACAACAGAATGCAGGAGAAACATTGACAGATCCCGATATAAAGAATTTGGGAAAATATAACTATCCGGAACGTGTGATCTTTTCGGGGCTTGATAAAAAAAAGATTGACTCCCGCTCAAACAGCAGTTCTTCTCCCTGGGGAACGATAAAAGAAGAGCAGCTTACTAACGCGGAACAAAAAGTGCATCAAAATAATAAAGTTTTTTCTTTTCTTTTAGCTGAACGCGTTAAAAAAATAGCTTTCTATACCGGTTTGATACTTACAGGCGCTTTGCTGATGCTGCTGATACAGGATTTGGGCAGTAAAAGAACGGTTGCATTACAGCAAGAAACACCTCTACCTGAAAAAAGCCCCTCGCCCACTGCTGCCCTACCCAAAGCCTTAAATAAGGACAGTACTATTACTGCAACAAATATTGAAGCCCCTGGTCTGACATCCGAAAATGGTTTATTGAGTACAAAAAAAGAACAAAAAAAACCGGTTAAGACCGCACATAATATCCCGCTAAAAACTGATACAAATTCAGAAACCCAGGATACCAGTAACAATAACAGCAAAAAAAATACCCCGCCGGTTACTTTAATTAATGTAAAGCCGGTAAGCCTCGAAGATATTTCTTCTAAAATTGCTCTTAAAGCAAATGATTATAATGTGGGTTTCTTTGGTGGAATCAAGAATCTTACATTGACACTGCAAAATAGTTCCAAGTATATGCTGGATAAGGTAAACGTGGAATTAAATTACCTGAACCAAAACGGTAAAATTATCAATACAGAAGAGCTCTCTTTTCAAAATATTAAGTCGGGAGATTCACAAGGTTTGCATGTAAATAAATCAAAGCGGGGAGTAAAAGTGGAATATCAGATCACTCATATCGAATGCAAAGCGATAACCAGTCATCAATGAGGTTTGGCAAATTCCGGAAATTATTCAACGAAATAACTGTACCCCTAAGCTGTTAAACCCGGCTATGATAATTACTTTTATTGAGGAATATTATAAAACACAATGATTAATTTTAAACAGGTTGCTTCAAAATTTCTCTAACGTTTTTTAACTAATAAGAAAATAATTTATGAAAATTCTTTTAACAACAATACTGGGTTGTATTGTTACTGCAATGCAGGCCCAGCTGCCAAAAGCAGACATCGTCACTACATCAAAAGGTAATGTAACGATCCATCCGGTCTTCCATGCCTCGCTGGTACTTGAGTTCAACAATGTAGCCATCTATGTTGACCCTATCCATGGTGCGGATGCGTATAAGGATATGAAAAATCCTGATCTTGTACTGATCACGCATATTCACGGAGATCATTTTGACATGAAAACGCTGAACGGTCTTGACCTTTCTCATGCAACATTTGTGGTACCGCAGTCTGTGGCAGACAAAATGCCGGCTGAATGGAAAAATAAGATCGTTGTATTGCACAATGGTGGCAGCACCGTACAACATGGAATTCCTATCAGGGCGATCGCCATGTATAATATGCCCGGCGATTCTACGGTGCATCATCCGAAAGGTAAAGGCAATGGTTATGTGCTGAACCTCGGCGGCAAAAGATTTTATATCTCCGGCGATACAGAAGCCACACCTGAGATGCGGAGCTTAAAAGATATCGATGTAGCTTTTGTATGTATGAACCTGCCTTATACTATGAGCGTAGAAGAGGCTGCCAGCGGCGTGCTTGCATTCAAACCAAAAATTGTTTATCCCTATCATTATCGTACACCTAACGGCTTCAGCGATGTGGAAAAATTTAAATCGCTGGTCAATGCAGGAGACCCTTCCATTGATGTGCGGTTGAGAAACTGGTATCCTGACATTAAATAATTCTTGCCTAAACTTTCTTAATCGCTTTACAAATGGTTTTACAGAGAGAACCCCACCTGATTTCAGGACGTTGGAAAAAAACGGCTGTAATGGGGAAGTTAAAGGATCAGGGTCTTGCCTCGTACTTGCTTGATAATATCTGTCCTGTGTTTCTCACTACTACCTGGTAAAAGTATTTCATTTTATAAACAAGGAGCCGCAACAATAAAGCAATAAATAAACAACATTTCTTTTCTCTTCATTCAAAGAATCCTATTGTTACAAATAACCCTTCTTTTTAAAAGTCGCAGCAAAACAACAATTTAAGCTGATTCGTATTTTATAAATTGAATTTATTTTTCAATAACAGGGAAGTATAAACGAAAAATGAAAAAAGGTTCTAAAATATTTTAAGTTTTTTTATAAAAAGGTTCGAGTATGGCTAACACATAAAATCACAGGCACTAAACTGCCAATATCAGAAACTTTTACGTGTGGTAAACATTCTTACCCGACCTTCCCGATAATTGTCCAGTCTTCTTTGCCATGCCCTTTTTTTATCCATTCGTCCATGAGGGCAGCCACCGCAGGAATTACGTTCAGCGTTGCGTTGTTTTTTTCGGCCTCTTTTATAAAAAGCTCCGTATCTTTTCTAGCCATATCAAGCCTCCATGATGGATCACTGAAGTCGCCGGAAGTCATCCGCTTAAGTCTTCCCGGTAATGCGCTTCCGGGGTTCCATGTATCAAATAACAGTGACAGTTCAGTGTTGGAAATATTTAACGCATGTGCAAAAGAAAGCATATCCCCAATACCCGCCGTAAACGCCACCAGAAAAAGATTCCCCGTCAGCTTCATTGCGGCTGCTTTGCCAGTTTCCTCTCCGAAATTGATCAACTTTCCTGTAATGGCCGACAATTGGGGCTCAAGTTTTTTAATGAGTTCCTGGTTGCCCGACACCAACATATAACCAGTACTTTCCAGCGCATTCTTCGGCCCCATAAATACCGGTGCATGCTGGTACAAAAATCCTTTGCCTTTCCATTCCGCCGTCCTTCTTTTAGCTCCTTCTACTGATGTTGTCGTGTGATCTACAATGATAGCTCCCTTTTTAAAGTCCGGTTCAGCAGCCTTTAACGCATCATCTACAGAGGCATCGTCTTTTAGTGCAAGGTGAATAACGTCTGCACCACTCACTGCTTTAGCAATGTCTTTAAACGCGGTTGCTCCATATTGTTCCAACTCCTGAGCTTTCGCGGCAGTGCGGTTCCATACCTGCACCTGCTCTCCTTTGCTGATCATGGCTCTTACAAAGCCATGTCCTAAAAGTCCTGTTCCTAAAAATGCTTTCATCTTAATTTTTTTTTGTAAAGTTAAGTTACGTGCTTCAATCAGACGACGACAAAATAATAGCTTCCACTGGGGGGTAGTTTTGGCGCCTCAACTCAGACAATGCAGTTATCTATATCACATTGGTATAATTTACCAATCGAAAAAAAAATCTATAGCTCTTAAAAATATTTTTCTTCAGAAAGATAATTTCTTACATAATCATTTACACCCTCTTCCAAAGAATGAAATGGCTGTGTATAGCCAGCAGATCGGATCTTGTGCATATCCGCTTCGGTAAAATATTGATAAGTATCACGGATATCTTCAGGCATATCAATGTATTCAATTCGCGGAGATTTATCCAGGCCTGAAAAGGTAGCTTTTACCAAATCATCAAATGTCCGCGCCTTGCTTGTGCCCACATTATAGATCCCGGAAATAAAAGTTTTCGGATCTTTTTCCCAGCACTCTAAAAACCAAAAGCAAATTTTCAACACATCTTTTACATAAATAAAATCCCTTAATTGCCCGCCATCTTTAAATTCCTTTTTATGGGATTTAAAAAGTTTTACAAATCCTTTTTCTTTTATCTGGCAGTATGAATGAAATATCACACTCGCCATTCTTGCTTTATGATATTCATTAGGGCCATAAACATTAAAAAATTTTAGACCAGACCATGCAGGAAGCGTGCCCTTTTGTTTAAGCGCCCATTTATCAAACTCATTTTTTGAAACTCCATAGGGATTCAATGGTTTCAGATTTTCAATAATGCTTTCATCATCTTTATAACCCAATTCGCCCGCACCGTACGTGGCCGCCGAAGAAGCATACACGAGAGGGACATTCTTTTCAGAGCAATAATTCCATATCTTTTTCGAATATTCTACATTCAAATGTTCGTGAATAGCATAATCAAATTCAGTGGTATCAGTTCTGGCACCAATGTGATAAATAAAACCAATATTGGGATTTTCATTTTTCAGCCAATCAAAGAATTTTTCTCTTTCAACTTTTACAATAAAACTTTTCCCGGTGAGATTAGGCTCCTTTTCTTTATGAGAAAAATCATCAACTAAAATCAGATTTTTATAACCCGTAGTATTTAAAACACTTACAAGGCAGCTTCCTATAAAGCCCGCAGCGCCTGTTACTACTATGTTTGATGATGTATCCATTATTAATTTTTCAAAATAATTCGTGAAATCCGATAGCTATCAGATCGTGCTAAAAATTCGTGTTTTAATAAATTTATATCCTTACAAATTCGTGTTCAAATAATTTCCAATTGCATTATTATATTTATTTTTCCAGTCACTGATATTTCCCCAGCTTTGATTATCAACAGAAACCTCTTCTGAAGAAACTGTTCCTAATTTTTCAAAAGGAATTTTCAAAAAGTTCTCAAATTCATTTATTTTATCCGCGCTCACCGTTACCACTATCCTTCCCTGCGCTTCGCCAAACCAATAAGCATCTTTGCGAATCTCACTTTTATGTTGGTTTACTGTAAATCCAAGATCACTAACAAATCCGCTTTCAGCAAGAGTTACAAAGAGGCCGCCTTCAGAAATATCATGAGCAGAAAGAATCATCTTATTTTTAATTAATGAACTAACAGTCTCATGTAAACGAAATTCTTCTTCCAGATTAAAATAAGGTGCAGGAGAATATTCCACACCACATATTTTGTGTAAATATTCAGAACAATTAAAATCTTCAATATTTTTTCCCAATAAATAAATCACATCTCCTTCTTTCTTAAAACCCAGCGTCATTTTATTTTCATAGTCTTCCAAAAGACCAACCATACCTATAACAGGCGTAGGATATACCGGCCCGGACGGTGATTGATTATAGAAACTTACATTGCCTCCCGTAACAGGAGTATCAAATTTCAAACACGCTTCTGACATTCCTTTTATGCTTTGTACAAACTGGTAATAAACTTCAGGGTCATAAGGATTTCCAAAATTCAAACAATTGGTAACTCCCAAAGGAATACCACCACTGCATACAATATTTCTCGCCGCTTCACTCACAGCAATCATACAGCCAACAAAAGGATCAGCAAAAACATAACGGCTATTACAATCTGTAGTTAACGCAAGCGCTTTTTTTGTTCCTCTCACAGCGACTACTGCTGCATCAGAAGGCGCGTTGGTATTGAGATTAGCCGCCCCTACCATACTGTCGTACTGCTCATAAATCCATCTCTTAGAAGCAATTGATGGCAGAGAAATTAATTTTTCTGCTATCAATTTTAAATCTGTAGGAACAGGAATCTTTTTCGGATCAAAAGATTTTATTTTCTCAAAATATTTTGGCTCTCTATATTCTCTTTCATACACCGGCGCTCCGCCACCAAGCACCAGGCTTTCGGCAGGCAATTCTGCTTCCAGCACATCGTTCATATAAAAGCGAAGCATCTCTCCATTGGTAACTTCCCCAATTTGCTGGCAAGGCAAATCCCATTTTCCAAAAATATCAATCACTTCTTTCTCTCTTCCTTTATGCACGGTCAACAGCATTCTTTCCTGGCTTTCGCTCAGCAGCAATTCCCATGCTTTCATTCCCTTTTGCCGTGTGGGTACTTTTTCTAAATCAATATTCATTCCCACTCCGCCTTTTGCGCTGGTTTCAGCGGTTGAGCAAATAATTCCGGCGGCTCCCATATCCTGCATCCCCACTACAGCACCGGTTGCAATCACTTCAAGGCAGGCTTCCAATAATTTTTTTTCCTGGAACGGATCGCCTACCTGCACAGCAGGTAAATCTTCAGCGCTATTTTCTGTAATATCAGCAGAAGCAAAAGCTGCGCCGCCAATTCCATCTTTCCCTGTAGCGCTCCCGGCAATGAACACAGGATTCCCTTCGCCAAGCGCTGTAGCACTAACGGTGTAGCCTAAACGAACTACGCCTGAACTCATCGCATTTACCAAAGGATTGGTATGGTAGCAATCTTCAAAATAAATTTCGCCGCCTACCGTAGGTACTCCGAAACAATTTCCATAATCGCCGATACCACTTACTACACCACTCAACAAATGCTGCGTCTTTTCATTTTCAATATTTCCGAAACGTAATGAATTTAAAGTAGCGATGGGTCTTGCTCCCATCGTGAAAATATCCCTGTGAATTCCGCCAACACCCGTAGCTGCTCCCTGGAATGGTTCGATGGCAGACGGATGATTATGACTTTCAATTTTAAAAACCACACCAAGGCCATCGCCAATATCCATGAGGCCGGCATTTTCTTCTCCTGCTTTTACCAGAAGTTTAGAACCTCCTTTTGGCAAGGTTTTCAGCCATTTAATAGAGTTTTTATAACTGCAATGCTCACTCCACATTACAGAGTAAGCGCTTAATTCTGTAAAATTGGGAATACGGCCAAGAATGTCAACGATCTTTTCAAATTCATCTTTTTTTAGTCCGAGCTTTTCTGCCGTTTCAAATGTTATTTCCATAATTGTATTAAAAAAGCAAACTTACAATCTCTTATACTTTTATCAGAATATCAGATGTAAATATTTTAACTAACTTCCCACATTCAAAAATATCTTTGTTTGATTTACCTATTATTTATTTTTTATTGTTTTCTTTTTTGTTGGCTGATCAGCCGCATTTCTTTTTTTACCCAATCGGGATTATCCACAAAAATTCTGCTCAGTTTATTTGTTTTAAGAATTATTTCCCTGGTTATATCTTCTTATATGAATCTCTATTATTTCCCGATATCAGATTCTGTTATTTTCCATAAAATGGGTATTGTGGAATACCATCTTTTATTTCAAAATCCGAAGGAATATATTGCTAACATTTTTTATAATAATTATCCCGATGGTTATTCAAGGCTTTTGGACGACTCTCATTCTTACTGGAATAATCTGCGCACGAATTTACTTGGCAAGATGCTCTCTATCTTCGACCTTTTTAGTTTTAAAGACTTTTTTATAAATACACTTTTTTATAATTTCCTGGTGTTTTTTGGATGTGTAGCTCTTTACAAAGTTTTTATAAGAATCTTTCCTGGTTGTTTTTATCAACTTATTATTTGTATTTTCCTTCTGCCATCTGTTCTCTTTTTTTCATCCATGATTCACCGTGACGGACTTATTTTATTATCTGTTTCCATGATCATATACCATGTGTTTTTTATAATAAATAATCACCAGCTATCATTGAAAAGAATAGGTATTATTATCTTTTTTCTTTGTTTGATTTTTTTATTAAGAAACTTTGTTTTTTTTACATTGGTACCCGCTCTTGCTGCCTGGTTAATCGCTCAAAAATATCCAAAATACGCCTTCATATCTTTCCTGTCTGTTTACACATTTGTTGCTATTTTATTTTTTACATCCGGCTACATTTCCCCCAGGGCCGATCTTCCCCAATATGTTGTATCGCGACAAAGCAGCTTTACAGAAATTGGAAAGGCAGGAACTTCCACCATACCAATCCACCCGCTTTCTCCAACTTTCAAAAGTTTTATAACTAATGCGCCGCAGGCATTTGATCATGCTTTACTACGACCTTATCTTACTAAAATCTTAAATTTTGAATACCTTCCTTTTACACTCGAAATTTTTATCATTGAAATTCTATTTATTGCTTTTCTTTTTTGCAGGAAGAAAAATATTATTATTGATTCCCTCATTTATTTCGGGCTTTTTTTTAGTCTTACTATGCTTTTAATTACCGGCTATACAGTTTCCATAATCGGAGCTATCGTACGCTACCGAAGTATTTATCTTATTTTTCTATTAATTCCTATCACGTGTTATACCGATTGGGCACGAATCAAAAAATTAATTACATCAAAGAAAAATAATACTGCGCAAGGGACAAAACAGTGAATTCGTTTTTTATCCTTTGAAGCCGGAATTAATGAACCTTCTTTATAAAATGTGCTTCCATTTTAGGTAAATACTAACTTCATTCAAATCAAAATCCCTGGTATTTCTTCTTTTACTGCAAATGCAAATTAAAAGTAAGGAATATATATATTATTAAAAATAAGATTTAATAGATTTTATCACAAAATGTGAATATTTGCCTCAAAATCAAAAAATAATTTACTTTATTTGGAAAATATGTTGTTTTTTTGCGCCTAAAAATAAATAAATGCAATCATTACGACTAAATGCTCTTCATGAGCTTTTCTCACATTCCAGGAGTCAGGAAGTGCCTCCTTCAAAAAAAATCACCAGTATTTTTGGAGAAAATGTATTTGATTTAAAAAAAGCACGCGAATTTTTAAGTGATGAAGCCTATAAGAGTCTCGTTTCTTCAATAAAAAGCCAGACAAAAATTGACCGTAAAATGGGCGATCAGATAGCTTCTGCATTAAAAAGTTGGGCTGAGTCAAGAAATGTGACCCATTATACACATTGGTTTCAACCTTTGACAGGCGCCACAGCGGAAAAACATGATTCTTTTTTCACCCTTAAAAGCGATGGTAGCGCTATCGAAGAATTTGACGGCGCCGCTTTGATACAACAGGAACCGGATGCATCTTCTTTCCCAAGCGGCGGTATCAGGGCCACTTTTGAAGCACGCGGCTACACAGCCTGGGACCCTTCCTCTCCGCCATTCATCATCGAAATGGGGAACGGAAAAACCCTTTGTATTCCCACCATATTTGTATCCTATACCGGAGAATCTCTAGATGCTAAAACGCCTTTATTAAAATCTTCCCTGGCTCTTGAAAAAGCAGCAGTGGATGTATGCCAGTATTTTGACAAAAATATTACCGGCGTAAAAGCAACTCTCGGTTGGGAGCAGGAATATTTTGTAGTGGATGCAGGAGTAGCAAGCAGTCGTCCCGATCTGATCATGACAGGCCGCACTGTATTCGGACATGCACCTGCAAAAGGGCAACAGTTAGAAGACCATTATTTTGGCGCTATACCAGAGAGAGTATATTCTTTTATGCGTGATTTTGAAAATGAATGTTATCGTTTAGGCATTCCTTTAAAGACCAGGCATAATGAGGTAGCTCCTTCCCAGTTTGAATGTGCACCTATATTTGAAGAAGTAAACCTGGCTGTGGATCATAATATCCTGATGATGGATGTGATGACCCGCGTTGCAAAAAGACACAGCCTCATGGTATTGCTGCATGAAAAACCATTTGCTAAAATAAATGGTAGCGGTAAGCATAATAATTGGAGTATGGCAACCAATACCGGAATCAATTTGCTGGGACCGGGAAAAACACCGAAAACCAATTTGATGTTCCTTGCTTTTTTTGTTAATACAATTAAAGCCGTGCATGATCATGCAGATATTTTAAGAGCCTCAATTGCCAGCGCAGGCAATGATCACAGGCTTGGTGCAAACGAAGCGCCCCCGGCAATTATTTCTATTTTTATTGGAAAATATTTAACCGATGTTTTGAATGAAGTGGAAAAACGCGTGGGTGTTAAATTTGATGAACAGGATGAAGCGATGCTAAAACTGGATATACATAAAAGTATTCCTGAGTTAATGCTGGATAATACTGACAGAAATCGCACCTCTCCTTTTGCATTCACCGGAAATAAATTTGAATTCAGAGCAGTAGGTTCATCTGAAAATTGCGCAGGTCCGATGACCGTTTTGAATACTATTATGAGCGAAACGCTGACCCAATTCAAAGCGGATGTAGATTCCTTAATTGATAAGGGAGAAAAAAAGGAAATCGCCCTGATGCAAATTATTCAGAAATACATTGTTGAAAGTAAAAAAATATTGTTTGAGGGAGATGGCTACAGTGATGCCTGGGAAAAAGAGGCCGAAAAAAGAGGATTACCTAATGTAAAGACAACTCCGCTCGCGCTCGATGCTTTTGTAACTAAAAGTTCTGAGAGTATTTTTGAACGTCACAATGTGTATTCTAAAAAAGAATTAGAAGCAAGACATGAAATTTTATTGGAAAATTATACCAAAAAACTTCAGATCGAAGCCAGAATCATTGGCGATATGTCGAGCACTTATATATTGCCTGCTGCTATCAAATATCAGAATGTATTGATAAAAAATATCAGAGGGCTTAAAGAACTTGGATTTGACGAAAGCAACTATGCTGCCCAAAAGCTGATAGCCCAGAAGATCTCTGAACATATCAATGTAATTAACACCAGTGTAAAATCAATGATTGAGGCAAGAAAAGTGGCTAATGAAATAAGCGATTCGAGAAAAAAAGCAATTTATTATTGTGATAATGTAAAAAAGTATTTTGATGAAATACGGTATCATGCCGATAAACTGGAACTTTTAGTGGATGATGAATATTGGGAATTACCCAAATACCGGGAATTACTTTTCCTTCGTTAATAAAAACTTTGAGAGGGCGGCAATATTGCCGCCCTCTTTTTTGATTAGTAGTTTACAATCATGACACATCCAGGAAAGGATTTTATTTTTTTTAACAGAATGGAATTTAAACTTAATCATCAATATACAATCTATTGCAGAAATAAAGGAACAGAATCATGAAAAAATTATTTCTATTTGCATTGACAGGTTTCATTTTTACCATATCCTCAAACGCGCAGGTTGCAAGAAATACAAATCCTTCCCAAAATGTGCAATCAGACTCTTCCCATCATCATCATAGAGGAGACATGATGGCTCAATTGAACTTAAGCTCTGATCAAAAATCTCAATTAAAATCACTTCGTGAAAGTAATAAACAGCAAAGGGAAGAAATAAATAATGATGCAACCCTTACGCAGGATCAAAAAAGAGCTAAGATGAGAAATATGCATAAATCACAATCAGATAAAATCAATTCTATCTTAACTCCTGATCAACAAGCCAAAAGGAATGCTTACATACAAAAAATGAAAGCCAACAGGAAAATGAATGGCAGAAAAAATTGGAAAAGTAATAAACCTGCAGATACTACTCCTGCAACCTAAAATGATTATTAAATATAAATGAATTCCCTTGAAGACTTAATGCCGGCAATCATACAGATTGCCGGCATTTTCATTATTTGAAAAACTTTCCAAACATCTAATATTGTTCGCGAGGCTGTTGATAAAGATTCCCTCATTGCCGTGTTATCCGGTTACTACGCAGACGCTGATGATGAAGTACATCGTGTATTGACAACAAAGATTTTCCCACGCCAGGCAGATGTATATACTGTAGAAAAATGGAGTAAAATTTAAAATGTAGATTTTTACCGTTATCCTGAATGTAGAAGGACAGCAGACAAACAAATAATGAAGAATTCCTTTTTTATGCTGATGTATTCAGACATTCAACGACTTTCTAAAAATCATTGGCCGCTAAAAATACTATATGCAATAATTCCTAAGACAATAAGGGATATGATAACGTATAAATAATCTTTTTCAAAAAGAAACCCGATCACTGAAAATATAACCCTGGATATGGGTGTTGCAATCAATAATAAGATTCCAAACTGAATAATGGATAAACTATCAAAATGAATCACTCCATTGATAATTTGTTTCACCGAACGAAGATGAGAAGGTTCCCCGTTAAAAGTGGTATAATGAGGTTTTGAAAAACCCATTTGTGATAAATAATATACACCTCCAATCAAAATCAGGGTGGCTGAAATAATAACACCGGTGATAAGTAAAGTTCCCATCACAGATTCTATATCGTTGTCAGTTATTTTATTTTTCGGTTTCATATTTTTCCTGCTAGTCCATTATAGATCATTTGTATTGCCAAAAAAGTGATTACAAATGCAAACAATATTCTTAGCCCTTTGGCATCTGCTTTTACAAGAATCTTTGAGCCGGTAAACGCTCCTGCTATTACCCCTAAGACAACGGGCATGGCAAGTCCCGGATTAATATATCCTCTTTCTAAATAAATGCCGGCACTGGCTGCCGCTGTAACTCCGATCATGAAATTACTGGTAGTAGTAGAAACTTTAAAAGGTAGTTTCATAAAATGATCCATAGCAATAACCTTCAGCGCTCCCGAACCAATTCCTAACAGACCTGAAATAATACCGGCCACTATCATCATAAAAAAACCTGCCGGTACATGTTGCACATTATAATTGACTATTCCCTCTGCTGTAGGATAAGAGCTGTTCATTTTTAATGCTTTTGCAATTTTTCCTCCATCTGTTTGAATAACTATTTCATTTTTTTTCTTCAGAGAAATGGCTGCCGAAAAAATCAAAACAAAACCGAAGATCACTGCAATGATATGGGTAGGTGCATAAATGGCTATCATTGCGCCTGCTACTGCACCTGAAGTTGTAGCAATTTCCAAAAACATTCCTATCCTGATATTTGAAATACCTTCTTTTACGTAGGCCGCCGCAGCACCTGAGGAAGTAGCTATAACCGAAACAAGTGAAGCGCCAATAGCATAATGTATATCCACCCCAAACAAAAGTGTAAGCATAGGAATAATAACCACGCCACCACCCAACCCCGTTAATGAACCTAAAAGCCCTGCCAAAAAAGAACCTGCTAAAATAATAAGTGAAAAAATAATTTCAGTCATGAGGTTTTAATGAAAAGTAGTATAGTATTTATTTTAAAATATTTAGAGGCATTTTAAATAGTTATTCCATTTAAGGATGCGAAATTAATCGAAAAAAAATAGTTTAGTTTTTTTGAATAAACGTTTACAGCAAACGAACAAATAAAGAAGAATTTAATTCTCAAACTTTATCAAAAAAATACCTGGATTTATCCTGCAAATACAAATAAATAGAAAAGTTACCAGGATAACTATAAAATAATTTGCCTAACAGTAAAAAAAATATTTGGCAGAACTAAAAGAATTAGTATTTTTGTTCTAAATAAATTAGTCAACCATGTCTATAGCAGGTCAGAATTTAAAATATTTACGCAAACTCAGGGGCTGGACCCAGGAAGAGTTTGCCTCCAAATTAGGAATCAAACGTTCGCTTATCGGAGCTTACGAGGAAGAAAGAGCGGATCCAAAACTGGAAGTCCTTGAATCATTAAGCGAAATTTTTAAAGTCACCCTTGATGAACTTTTATTACACGATCTCAGTGAAGAAAAAGGCGTGAGCTATCTTGCTAAAAGAAGGCAAATGAAAATGATGAGCGCCGACAGAAACTTGATTCACTTTGTTCCGGTAAAAGCTGCTGCTGGTTATCTTGCCGGCTATGCAGATAGTGAATTTATTGACGAGCTGAATACTTTTACATTACCTATGCTTTCGGGAGGAAGTTACCGCGCTTTTGAAATCATCGGAGACAGCATGATGCCTACTCCCAGCGGTAGTGTTATTGTAGGCGAAAAAATAGAAAATATTGATAATGTGAAAAATAATGCCGCTTATATAGTAGTAAGTAAAAGCGAAGGCATTGTTTATAAGCGAGTGATAAAAAATAATAAGAATAAAAACAAATTAACCCTTGTAAGCGACAATCCTGCATTTCAGCCTTACCAGGTTCTGGCGGCTGATGTGTTGGAAATGTGGCAGGCGCAGGCAGTTATAAATAAGGTAACGCAGCAACAAAGATGGGATGTAGATTCATTAGTAAACCTGGTCAGCAATCTACAGGAACAGGTGAGCACTTTGAAAAAGAAAATGAATTAAAAAATGGTTAAGTTTGTATTTACTCATTCAATTTTGCTTCATTACTACAATTGGAATGAAGCTGTGCAGATACATTTATTAATAATTTAAAAACACAGTTATGATTAAATTACAGGTTATCGGCAATCTTGGTGGAGATTGCATTCAAAGAGAAGTTAATGGCAAAACAGTAATTAATTTTAATGTAGCCCATTCTGAAAAGTTTAAAGATTCTGCGGGTAATTTAAAAGAAAAAACTACCTGGGTGAAGTGCTCTTACTGGACAGATAGAACAGCAGTAGCTCAATATTTGAAAAAAGGAAAAACTGTTTTTGTAGAAGGTTCACCCGAAGCGGAATCATATACTACTAAAGAAGGGCAACCATCTGCAAACTTAAAGCTGACTGTATTTAATTTACAATTGGTAGGAGGCGTAAATGAAAGCGGACAGTCGGATACTCACAGCTCATCTTCCGGATCGTCTTCAAATTCATCATCTAAAGTAAGTTCAATGGCGTCTTCAAATGAAGAAGAAGCTGCAGATGATTTGCCTTTCTAAAATATTTGCGTTGTTAATGTTAAGCGGCTTACATTTTAGGCCGCTTTTTTTATTGAGAAATGAGCTATACGCAATCGGCAATATGTAGATCAGCAAACAAACAAATAACCAGGAATCTTAATCACTAATCAGCCGGAATAACTATTAAACTAATTAACCAATAAACTAATTAACCAATTAACTATCCTATTCCATTTCCTGCGCCCATTTATCTCTTTCGTCAGGATTGAACTTCCAGGGAGCAAAATTATTTTCAATATTATTAAACATTGCGTTCCATTCTGCCGGAGCGTTACTTTCCTCCATTACCAAGGAACGCCTCAGCTCAAAAATAATATTCAGAGGACTTATACTTACCGGGCATTCTTCCACGCAGGCATTGCATGATGTGCAGGCTCTCAATTCCTCAACTGTAATATAATCATGCAAAAGTTTTTTTCCGTCATCTTTGAAACTTCCATTTTCTTTAATATTTTTTCTCACATCTTCCATCCTGTCGCGCGTGTCCATCATTATTTTCCTTGGGCTTAATAATTTACCGGTAATATTTGCCGGGCAGGCAGCAGTACATCTTCCACATTCGGTACAGGTGTATGCGTCCAATAAATTTTTCCAGCTCAGATCAAAAATATCTTTGACGCCAAAATTTTGCGTTTGTGCATCGGCGTTAGCTGGTGCCAGTTCCGGCTTAAACATATACTCTACTTCCTGTTCCACATTTTTCATATTTTTCATCTCACCCTTCGGCGCAAGTGGTTTGAAATAAGTATTTGGAAAAGCAAGGAGAATATGAAAATGTTTACTGTAAGGCAGGTAATTGAGAAATGCAAAAATACCGGTAATGTGTAACCACCAACAGGTGCGCTCAGTACCAATAAGTGAAGATGCCTTTAAATGTTGCAAAGAAGGGGCAAGCAATCCGGAGAGAATAAAATTTCCATGATCAGCATAATGCGGATTACCCTGCAATTGCAATGCCCTGTCTGAGGAATTCATGGTAAGAAATAAACCCATTAAAATAATTTCAGTAATCAAAATTAAATTAGCATCTGTGTGTGGCCATCCATCCAGGTCGCCATCAATAAAACGCTTTAATTTTAGAATATTTCTCCTGATCAAAAAGATCACACAGGCCAGTAAAACACCAATGGCCAATATTTCAAAAAAGTCAATTACGAAGGTATAAAACCCACCAAGCACATTTGCAAACATGCGATGAGTGCCAAAAATTCCATCTAATACAATTTCCAACACTTCAATATTGATAATAACAAATCCAGCATAGATAACGAAATGCATTACACCTACTAATGGATAGCGGAACATTTTCTTTTGGCCCAAAGCCAGCAAAAGTAAATTTCTCCAGCGCTCCCGTTTATTATCTGTAAGGTCTTCATCGTGGCCCAGATTAATATTAGCAGATATCTCTTTTACCTTAGCTGAAAAAAGATAAATAGCAAACCCAATAAGAATGATAAACAATATTTGCTGTACCAGGTGCATAAAAATAAAGATAGAACGCTAAGATAATGTAAATATAGAAGAGACGCCATGCATGGCGTCTACGAACAAATAAAACAACCAAACCCGATGGAATACACGAAGGCGGTAATACCGACACAGCAAATGCACAAATATTGTTGATTCTTATTTTATCATAGTTGCGTCATATAGTTGGTTAACCACAATGCTGCAAGAAATCAATCGTTCTTGTTGGCTAAGGAAAAAAATTTCGAATAGTTAATTCCAAGTTTTTTTTTTACTTCATTAAACTTTTTTATAATTCACGGTCTATGTATAAGTATTTATTATTTAAAATCTCAAAAATTTTACAAAATGAAAACCAGAATTTTTCTCTCAATGTCATTAATTGCCTTTTTAGGATTGTCTAATCCATCACTTGCCCAGAGCAAATTTGATAAGACGCATCCACGCCGAAGCGAGGTAAATACCCGCTTGAATAAACAAAATGCCCGTATCAAAAACAAAGTTGCTGATGGCAAAATGAGCAAAGCCGAAGCTTCAAAACTACACGCACACGACCACCAGGTAAGGCAGGAAGAAAAGGATATGGCTGCTCAAAACCATGGTCATATTACTAAACAGGAAGATAAAACATTGAACCAGCAGGAAAATAAAAATAGCCATAAAATAAAAAACCATTAATCAATGAATTAGAAAGGTTTCATATTATTATGGTTCAACAAATCTCATGCAACTGTTGGCGTCGCTGCCAGCAGTTTTTTTATATCATTTTTTTGATAGTAAGAATTTGAAAAGGGATTCAATTTATACCATTGAAACCCTTACTCATACTAAATCTTATTAGATTTTACAAACCAATTTTCATTATTACACCTGTTTCTCCAATACTGAAAGAGAAAAATAAAAATAGAAATTTGTAATGATGTCTATCCGAATTCTTATTTACCCTATTATCGGGAAACTGAAATCATTATTATATGTTTGTTCACTGAATAACTCAAAAAAAGAATATAGAACAAGTAACTATTTTTACGGCTTGGGGTTGGTTACACAAAGTAGATGGTGTTATTTCACCAACAGTCTAAAATATAAATATTCAAAATTAATTTTGCAATGTTTGCACGTTAGCATCTATCCAGGCAATACGTTTCTGCAACCAGCTTTTGAGAAAAGCCACTTCTCCATTATATGTACCTGCTATTTCCGAATTGGGCCACACATAAGTATTTAATATGGCCACACAATAAAGTTTTTTGTTTCTGAATAATTAAGATAGGATGCAGTGCTATCAATAAAGCCATTACTCATAATGCAATGCTTCAATAGGATCTAACCTTGATGCTTTTACTGCCGGATAATAACCAAAGAATATTCCCGTAATTCCACATACTGCAAATGATATTATAATAGATGAGACAGATATTAGCGTAGGCCATTTGAGGAAGTAGCTTATCAATTGTGATGCACCGATGCCCAAAAGAACTCCAATAATGCCACCTATGATACTGATCAAAATGGCCTCAATGAGAAACTGCATTAAAATGTCAATCCCCCGTGCGCCAATAGACATGCGTAAACCAATTTCTTTAGTGCGTTCTGTTACCGAAACGTACATGATGTTCATAATGCCGATGCCTCCAATTACCAATGATATACCTGCTATGGCAGTAAGTAAAACGGTTAATAACTGGCTTGTAGAACTGAAGGCGCTAATTAATTCCGCCATCACGCGGAGTTGAAAATCATCGGCATCGGAGGGTTTCAAATTATGTGATGCCCGGAGAATCCTGGTTAGCTCAGCAGTGGCAGAATCCGTACTGCTTTCATTTATTGCCGATGCATAAATATTCTGAATGTAAGTGATGCCCAGGATGCGCTCTTGTACAGTAGAGTATGGCGCCAGTATGATGTCATCCTGGTCAGACCCAAAAGCATTGGCGCCTTTTGCCGCAAGCACACCGATTATTGTAAAAGGTATTTTATTAAACCGGATAATTTTGCCAATAGGGTCTTCCCCGGGTGGGAAAATATTAGTAATAACTGTTTGGCCAATTAAACAAACTTTTGCTGCGGAAGTTACGTTTTCACTATTAAACGCAACTCCTTCTTTTAATGGCCAGTTGCGTATAGTTAGATAATCAGGACTTACTCCCATAATTTGAGTTGGCCAGTTTAAATTCCCATAAACCACTTGCCCTCTTGCTGTGACGGCAGGAGATGCTTCGCTGATATATTTTGCATTTGTCTGAATGGCTTTTATATCTTTTAAAGTAAGCGTCTGTAAACCTGTGGAAGCCACCCTGGCTCCGCCGCCACCAACTGTAGTATTACTGAAAGGAAGCACAGTGATCATATTGGATCCCATGCTTGACAATTGAGCCTGGATACTTTCTTTGGATCCTTGCCCGATGGCTACCATTGCTATAACAGCAGCCACACCAATTATAATTCCAAGCATAGTAAGCAATGCCCTTAATTTATTTCGTTGCAACGCCCTGATGGCTATTTGCAAAAGGTTGGAAAGTTTCATTTTTTATTTTTTTAAAGCCCATTTATGGGCTTGGGATATCTACTTCATCACTTGCCGGTAATTCTGCCAGTGCTTTTTTTGCCGAACGTACATTTTCATTTGGTGCATCTTTAATTATTTTTCCATCTCTCAAGGTGATAGTGCGATTGCTGAATGAGGCTATATCAGGTTCATGCGTTACAAAAACAATGGTTCTGCCCTGTGCGTTTAGCTCTTGTACCAATGCCATTATTTCGTAAGAAGTACGCGTGTCAAGATTCCCGGTTGCTTCGTCCGCTAAAATCATTACCGGTTGGTTGATCAATGCTCTTGCAATGGCTACGCGTTGTTGCTGGCCACCAGACATTTGATTTGGCAAATGATCTTTTCTATCAGATAATTTTACTGCATCCAATGCGCTCAATGCTTTTTCGTCACGCTCTTTTTTTGATACTTTAGGATTGTATAATAAGGGAAGTTCCACATTCTCAATGGCTGAAGTACGTGCCAGTAAATTATATGATTGAAAGACAAATCCAATTTTCTCATTTCGTATTTTGGCCAGTTCATTGCGCGATAGTTTTCCAATATTTACACCATCTAATAAATACGTTCCTTCGGTAGGCTTATCAAGGCAGCCCAATAAATTTAAGAGCGTTGTTTTGCCCGAACCGCTGGCGCCCATAATAGTTACAAATTCACCTTCATTCACAGTAAAAGAAATTCCCTTTAATGCTCTTACAATTTCAGAACCCATTCTAAATTCCCTTTTCAGGTTGTCTATTTCAAGAATTTTTTTTCCCATCACATCAAAAATTTATACAAACTTTTTATTTAGCTGTTGTAGCCGGCTTTTTGGCAGGTCTTTTTCTCGAAGGCATGAAGGGGCTTTTTTCTGCGCCGGAAGCAGCTTCTTCGGGCGCTGCGCCTACCTGTATTCCTTCCACAACCTCGTCATTATTATTAAGGCCTGATAATACCTGCACATTAATGTTGTCATTCATTCCTGTCAGGATATGAGTCTTGATGATTTGTTTACCACTTAAAACCCACACTACACTATGCTTCGGAGGAAAAGGCATTGTGTCTTTTTTCATGGAAGAATCATTTTTTGCATGATGAGTACCGGGTGTCTGGATTACCTGGTATTGCTTTGTAAGTGATGAGTCAGGAGTAAAGGTTAATGCTTTGGCTGAAATTAATTGAGCTGTACTATCTTGTTGGAGGTAGATGGTAATGTTTGCCGTCATACCTGGTTTTAATTTTAAGTCATTATTTTCCGTGTTTATTATAGTAGAATAAGTTACCACATTCGCGGTAACAATAGGCTGCAGGCGTACTTCCCTTACCGTTCCAATAAAAGTTTTATTAGGAAATGCATCCACTGTAAAACTTACCTGTTGGTCGGCTTTTACATTACCCACATCCGCTTCATCTACCGCTGCTTGTACTTGCATTTTTGTTAAATCTTTGGCTATCGAAAAAAGAGTGGGTGTACTAAAACTGGAAGCTACTGTTTGGCCTGCACTTACATTACGTGATAATACAGTTCCATTAATAGGAGAATAAATATTTGTAAAAGAAAGATTTCTTTCCGCTGCTGCTAATACCGCTTTTGCGCTGCTTATCGCTGCGAGCGATGTATTATATGTGGATTGAGCTGTTTCAAAATCAGCTTTGCTGATAGCGCCTACATTATATAATTTGGTTTGCCTGTCAAAATTTTGTTGTTGGTACTCCAACGTGCTTTGTGCATTTTGGAGATTGGCTTGGTCCTGGCTTACCTGGTCATTCAACAATGATTTATCCAATGTAGCAAGGAGTTGTCCTTTCTTTACGACCGAATTAAAATCAACATAAATATTTTGTATAGTTCCGGAAACCTGTGAACCTACATTCACCGTATCCACCGGTTCTATAGTTCCGGTTGCGGTTACGCTATTAGAGATAACGCCGGTGTGTACACGCTCTGTGATTAATGTAATTGGTTTGTCTTCTTTTTTTTTCTTAATAAAATAATAGGTTCCCCCGGCTATTACCAGTATCAAAACTATCCAAATTAATTTTTTCATTTTTTTTTAATTATAATGTTATGGGTTCTCCCAAATAAAACTCATAAATGCCATGATTTAAAATGACATTGTATTTTGACTGTATTAATGCCTGTTGCGCCTGTATGTACAGATTTTTTTGTACCAAAAAATCTACTGTATTCAAAGCGCCTAATTTTAATTGTTCATTTGCGATACGATAATTTTCTTCGTTGGCACTAAATTGAACCTGCGCCGCATCATATTGCGCTTTTGCATTTAAAAAACTAATATAAGCCTGCTCTACCTCTTGCGATAAAACCAATTTTGTACTTTTCAAAGCAAGTTTGGATTGATCAATTTCTATTTTTGATTTCTCAATATTTGTTTTGTTAGTACGATTATTAAAAATAGGAATATCCATTGTTACGCCTATTTGCTGATAAAAATTATTATTCAATTGATTGTAGTATTTTATGCCGGTACCATCTGAATATCCGGTGGCAAGCGATGCACCTGCAGAAATGGTAGGTCTGGTAGCCGCATAAAACTGCTTCAATTGCAAATCAGATTGTTGAAGAGCAATCTCACTGTTTTTTACTTCGGGCCTGTTTTGCAAAGCGCTGTCTTGTGCTGTTTGCAGATCGGTAGCTTCTGAAGGTATTGCAATGGCCACCGAATCCGGAACCTGGAAATTAAAACTGGTGGGCAATTCCAGAATTTGCTTGAGAGTAAGTGTATTTTGCCTGAGCTGGTTTTGAGCAGTGACCAGGTTGTAATTATCAGAGGCCAATGTAGCCTCCAGTTGAACTAATTCTGTTTTTGCAATACTTCCCGCATCAAATAATACTTTACCATTGTTATATTGTGCTTGTGATGTTTGCGACACATTTTGAAGAGCAATGATGTTTTCTTTGGAAAGAAGAATATTCAAATAGGCTTGTGTTATCTGGATGGTAATATTATTTAAAGCCTGCTGTACATTTAGATTGGCAGATTCAATATTCAATTGCTGCATTTGAATATTATTTTTTAAATACCCTCCCTGGTAAAGTATCATAGAAGAACTGGCGCCGTAATTGCTTGCAAAATTAGACTCTGTTTGAAAACCTCCTACCACCGGGTTGGCATTTTTTGAATTAGTAAAATTTTGAGAAGTACTTGCCGTTAAGTTGGGCAAACGGGCCGCTTTGGCCTGTAACAAACTTTGATAATTAATATCTACATCTTTTTCCAGGGTTTGTAACTGAATGTTATTCTTTTGCGCATAATCAAAGCAATCCTGCAAACTCCATTTTTGAGGTAACCCAATAAAAGTACTATCCTGCGCAAAAAGCGGGTGGGGTTGAAAAAGAAAACAGATAAATAACAACAGAATGAAATGCTGCTTTCTGAAAGTCAGGATGGCTGTAGGTTTCCATCTTCGCGCAGCAGAACAGATATTTAAATTGAAGAGTAATTTTTTCACGTAATAATTTTCGGTTTTATTTTTAATTATTGTTTGGACGTCTTTTACTTAACAAATCCATCGCTAAAAGAATGTTACATTAAATTTTAAAACAGATTATAAATCCGCTTTTAATTTGCATCCGAATATAAGATTTTAGAACGGGAATCATTAATAAAAGTTTGTTTACTGTATAGGAAAATATTTTCAAAGTTCATTTTTTTCTTTATAAGCATCTTGTCTAATTTTGCAATGCGTAAATTTAAAAATGAACACAACAGATACTTTAGAAAATAAACTTCAAAAAACCATTTACCCGATTTTATTTGCAATTAGTTTTTCGCATTTATTAAACGACACCATCCAATCTTTAATTCCTGCAATTTACCCGATCTTAAAAAGTAATTATCATTTATCTTTTGCCCAGGTGGGGTTGATTACATTTACTTTTCAAATGGCCGCTTCACTTCTCCAACCCTTTGTAGGCTTATATACTGATAAAAAACCTCAGCCTTATTCCCTGGCTATGGGTATGGGATTTACATTAACGGGACTGGTAGTTTTATCTCTTTCTGTTCATTTTTATCTTGTATTGGTTTCAGTTGCTTTAATTGGAATCGGGTCTTCTATTTTCCATCCCGAATCATCGAGAATGGCACATGCCGCTGCGGGTGACCAACCCGGTTTGGCGCAATCAATTTTTCAGTTAGGCGGTAATTTAGGAAGTTCTATTGGCCCTTTGCTTGCTGCATGGATCATTGTGCCTCATGGCCAGATAAGTATAATGTGGTTTTCCCTGATTGCATTATTGGCGATATTTATTTTGACTAAAGTGGGCAATTGGTACAAAAGTTATGTCTTAAAAGTAAGGGCAAAACAAAAGCAAAAATTACCTGTTTTTCATTCTACATTTTCCAAAAGAAAAGTTACTTTCTCAGTGGTAATATTATTGACGCTTATTTTTTCAAAATATTTTTACCTGGCCAGCCTCACCAGTTATTATACATTCTATCTGATCAATAAATTTCATGTAGGCATTCAAACTTCACAGATCTATTTATTTGTTTTTCTTTTCTCTGTTGCGTGTGGCACAATGATAGGAGGTCCTCTTGGCGATCGGTTTGGCAGAAAATATGTAATCTGGTTTTCTATTTTAGGTACGACCCCTTTCGCATTATTATTACCTTATTCCAACCTGTTATGGACAGTAATATTAACTATACCGATAGGATTGATATTGTCTTCAGCATTCCCTGCAATATTGGTGTATGCACAGGAATTGATCCCTGGAAAAATTGGTATGGTATCAGGATTATTTTTTGGATTTGCTTTCGGGATGGGAGGTATAGGATCTGCATTGCTCGGAAATCTTGCGGATAAAACCAGTATCATTTATGTATTTCATATCTGTTCTTTTCTCCCGTTGATAGGAATTATAACCGGATTTTTGCCTAATATAGAAGGAACGAGAAAGAGGAAGAAGAAGTTGGAAGTTGAAAGTTGATGATGAATGTTGACAGTCGTTGACCGAACCATTTTGGGAATTGTTCTGCAAATAATTCCAATCCTTAAAAAAATAAGAATCCTGATTATTTGTTTCTTTACTGTATTTGATTTTTAAAAGAATCTTTAATAAACCATGGACCATTTACTCCTCATATTTTTTTGGATCATTTATTATGTGGTACATAGTGTTCTCGCTGCCACATCTGTAAAAGTATTTTTTGAAAAAAAACTGGGAAGAGTTTTTCGCTATTATAGATTGTTTTATTCTATTTTTGTAACCGTTACTTTAGGCTGGTTATTATATTTTCAATATTCTTTCGATAGCCCGCTTCTGATAAAATCAATTGCACTAAAATATATTTCTATCATACTGCTTGTTTTGCCGGGATTGGTTATTATGTTTATTTCTATTAAAAAATATTTTATGTTGCTCAGTGGGGTGAGATCTGTTTTTCACCCAACACCCGCTGCAGAATTGAAGGTGAACGGAATCCATCGTTTTGTACGCCATCCATTATATTCAGGCACTATTTTATTTGTGTGGGGATTGTTTTTTATTTATCCTTTCCTTAATAATCTGATTTCGATAATTTTATTGACGATGTATGTTTTGGTCGGAATTTCATTTGAAGAAAAAAAATTGATAAATGAGTTTGGGGAAAAATATGAAGAATATATTATTAATGTGGCAAAGTTGATTCCTGATTTTAAAAATATCAAATGAAGCAAATTGAATTCCACGAAGCAAGTTTCTTTTTACTTCGAATTCCAGGCATGCCTGACTGCATTATTCAGGAAGGAACACGAATTAAAAAAGTAGTTTTTTCCAAAAATCGTTTACGGCAAACGAACAAATAAACGAGATTTATAAACTTCTAAATCATCTCTCTATTCAACTCAACAATACTTCTAAATCATTTAACTAATCACTCTCTAAAAATACAGAGGCCGGAATTTTATTTTATTATCTTTTAATTTCCATTCTACCACAGGTGATGGTACCTTAAAAATATTTAAAAAAGATGGATAAGTAATATTATTTTTTGTAGTAAATGCTCCTGTAATTCCAAAGAATATTTTTCTTTGCCTTTCAAATGAAGGAATGGATTTTCCATTCACAACCGATGGGTTCGTTACTGCTCCGGTCATTCCTTCGGCGCCATATCCAAAGTCTGCTTCTATCCATCTGGGGAAATGGGGAGAGTTTAATACGGAAGAAATATTTACTGCAAGCCAATAGCTTTGCCCATTATAATCCTTGATCATCCGTTGAAGAAAATTATTTCCTAATTCAGGAGTATTGTATTTTGCATAAATAGATTTGTGAAAAGAAAATTGCATTTGAATCTTTTGCTCATGCCAAAAAGATTGTTGTGCTACAAAGATGGCGGTACCAGTAATATTGGCTATCATATCGCCCGGTGAAAATCCCCATTCAGCAGAAAAACCATCTGATATTTCGATCATAGACATGTAGGCCAGTGCAGTACTTCCTGCAATCCATAAAGATGTTCCTTTATGTACGCCGCTCCATCTCATCAGGTTGTATTGCACGGCGGCAATATTATATGCAGTGGTAGCATGGCCCACTTTATCCATATTGAGCCATTCATCATTATCATTAAAAAAATGAAAATGGCTTTTAGGATATTTTTTATACCACAGATATTGTAAGCCAATAGTAATAACAGTACCAACGGCTGCTTCACCGATGATAACAGTATTGAATCTCGTCCTGTTAAAATTTTCGGAGGCATTCAAAAATCCCTGCTCATCTATTTTCTGAGCGAAAACTCTTTTAGAAAAAACTAAAATGGAAAAAGCAATTATGATAATCCTAAAAATTTTCATTTATTTTTTTCTAAATTAAAAAAACTAAAACTACGATGAACCATGAACTATAAACTAAGAACTTTTAACCATCAATCTTCTTTCCATTTTCATTTTCTACCTCTGCATGTTGTGGATCAAATTTGCGATAAGCTCTTGCAAAAAATAGAGGAAATATCCAGATAGAAAAAAACATTGCACATAAAACTCCACCTATAATTACGCGCGCCAGTGGTCTCGAGCTTTCTGACCCGATACCTGTTGAAATCGCTGCAGGTAATAAACCAACAGCATCCATAAATGCCGTCATCATTACAGGCCGTACGCGGGCAAGAACACCTGCTCTGATTGCTTTATGTAAGGAGATCTGATGGCCTTTTCTCGAATTTTCAAGGTTGTGTTTTATTTCCGTTATTATCAATACACCAAACAAAATACAAATACCAAAAAGTGCAATGAATCCAATACCTGCCGAAATACTGAAATTGGTTCCCGTGATATATAATGCCGCTATGCCTCCCACAATTGCAAAAGGCACATTGAGAAAAACTAACCATGCGTCTTTGAAATTTCCAAACATGCTGAACAGTAAAAGAAAAATGAGCAACAAACTAATGGGAACTACCTCCTGTAATCTTTTTGTAGCACGTTGTTCATTTTCAAAGTCGCCCTGCCAAGCCATTGAATAACCATTCTTCAATTGTACTCTATCTTTTACTTTTTGTTGTGCTTCTTGTATAACGCTGCCCATATCGCGGCCGCGTACAGAAAATTTCACTGCAGAAAATCTTTCATTATCATCCCTGAAAATGAGTGCGGGACCGGTTTTGGTTGTAATGTCAGCTATTTCCTTAATTGGTACCTTAGAGCCACTCTCAGTCGGAACCATCAGGTTGCCAATATCTGTTTCGGATTTTCTGTATTCTTCGGGTATGCGTACCCGTATGTCAAATTTCCGGATTCCTTCATACAATTGCGTAGCAGCTTTTCCCCCAATTGCCATTTCTATTACTGCATTAGCATCTGCAGTAGCTACACCATAAAGAGCCATTTTTTGCTGATCAAGATCTATATCCAATTCAGGCTGTCCAAGATTTTGAATTACTCCCAGGTCTGTAACGCCTCTCACATCCTTTAACACGTTTTCCACTTCATAAGCTTTACTTTCCATGTAGTTTAAAGAATCGCCGTAAATTTTTACAACCAGATCACCCTTCACTCCTGAAACCGCCTCCTCGATATTATCTGAAATAGGTTGTGAAAAATTAAGGTCAGCGCCTGGAATTACGGAAAGTGAATTAGTCATTTGAGCTATCAACTCTGACTTTTTGATGGGTGGTTTCCAACTATCTTCAGGATATAGTATCACATCAAATTCATTATTATAGAAACCGGTTACATCTGTGCCATCATCAGGTCGGCCTGTTTGTGAGACAATTGTTTTTACTTCCGGAAAGGCGATCATTTTTTCCCGTACCAGCTTTGCGACATCTACAGATTTGTCGAGTGAAACACTGTAGGGTAGTTGCACTCTTAGCCAAATAGAACCTTCATCCAATTCCGGTAAAAATTCAGTACCCAGAAATTTGAACGAATATAAGCCAATAACAATTATTATAATTGAAGAAATGATGGCTGTGTTTTTATGTTTTATACTAAAATCAAATCCTTTCAGCATAAAATTGTTCAATTTGTGAACAATCGGATTATGCCTTTCGCGAACATTTTTCCGAAGCAACATGCTGATAAGAACCGGCACCAAAGTCAAAGTGAGTATTAATCCGCCAAGCAGCGCGAATCCCAGAGTGTATGCAAGAGGTGAAAACAATTTACCTTCAATTTTCTGAAAAGAGAAAATGGGTACCAGGGCTGCAATAATGATCAATTTGGCAAAGAAGATTGCCTTACCTAAACCTGCACCACTATTTTTGATTATTCCCAGTTTGGCCAATTTATTGAAGCGACTCATGCCTTCCATCTTTGCCTTTCGATCAAGAATCACAAAAATTCCCTCTACCATGACTACAGAGCCATCAATGATAATTCCAAAATCTATAGCGCCCAATGATAAAAGGTTTGCCGACATATTCATTAAACGCAAACATATAAACGCGAACAATAGCGAGAGAGGAATTACGATTGAAACGATCAGGGTGGTGCGCCAGTTAAACATGAACAGCGATACAATTAATGTAACGAGCAATATCCCCTCTACCAGGTTGTGCAATACAGTTCCTGTAGCAAAATTAATCAGGTCTTCTCTGTTATAATAAGGAACCATTTTGGTATCCGGTGGTAATACTTCGTTGTTTATTTTATCAACTTTTAATTGTAATGCTTTAATTACGTTGGTGGGATTTGCACCTTTACGCATTAAAACAATTGCTTCTACTACATCCGGCTCATCACGGGTGATCCTGACGCCTGCCGAGTCTATTGCGTCCATCCTTCCTACATGCCCCAACCGCGGAATGTTAGATATTTTTACATCAGCAACATCTTTTACCAAAACAGGAACGCCATTTACATTTTCTATGACGATGTTTTTGATTTCATTGATATCATTTAATAAGCCAATACCCCTTACAACATAGGCCTGGTTGTTTTTGTTGATAATGTCGCCTCCGATATTAATATTGGTCTTGGTTATCGCATTATAAACATCTAATGGAGAGATTCCCAGATTGCTTATTTTACCGGGATCCACTTGTATTTCGTAGGCTTTTGTTTCACCACCAAAACTTGTTACATCGGCTACACCGGGTACAGACCTTAATTGACGATCAACTACCCAATCCTGCAAAGTTTTTAATTCTCTTTCATCTCTGATTTTACTTCTTAAAGTATATCTGTAAATTTCTCCTGTAGGACCTGTTGGTGGCTGCACTGCAGGTTGTATTCCAGACGGCAGATCAGCATTATTTAATAAATTCATTACCTGCATTCTGGCCTGCTCGTCAGTAACATTATCTTCAAAAATAAGTTTTACATAAGATAAACCAAAGATACTTGTTGACCGAAGACTTGTCTTCATTTGGACCGGGTTCATAGCAATCTCAATAGGAATCGTGATGAATTTTTCGACTTCTTCAGCACTTCTTCCCGGCCATTGGGTAATAATATCTATCTCAGTGTTGGTTACATCAGGATATGCCTCTATTGGCATATTCCTGAATGTAATAATACCTCCGATCAAAAGTACCAGGGAGGCCGCTAAAATGAAATATTTGCGCTTTAAGGAGAAAGCTATAATTGACCTCAGGATTTTTAACATGAATAGATTTTTACTTTTTAAGAATTTAATGCGGTATAAATTAAAACTGCATCTGAGCCTATTATTTTATCTCCGACCTGCACACCGCCTGATATATACGTCTTGTCTCTATTAGTACCAATAACCTGCACCGGGGTTATACTTACATTGGATTGACTTTTATAAAGCAAAACAAAATATTGGCTTCTTTCAAAAACCAAAGCGCTGGAAGGAATACACAGCGCTTCTTTGTTAGTATTGTTCACCACTGTTACACTGGCAAACATTTCAGGTTTTAGTGCATAATCAGGATTTTGCAATACTATTCTTACTTTCATTACTTTATTGGTTGGATCAAGAACATTTAATATTTTATCCACCTTGCCATGAAATACTCTTCCGGGATATGCAAGTGTGGTCACATCTACATCATCCCCGAGATGCACTTGCGAAATGTTCGATTCATATACATTTGCTATTACCCACACATCTTTTAAGTTAGAGATTGTAAAAAGATCGTTTGTATTATCAGGTCGGATAGCCATATTGTTGGTGATTAATTTTTCAACCACAAAACCGCTTATGGGTGATCTTACTACAAATTCCGCCTGTGTGTTTCCTCCATTTATCTGAAGCACTTCATTCGATCTGTTTAATTGAGATTGTGCCTGCTTGTACATTTCCTGAGTAGTTACGTAATCTTTTTGTGACATCAGACCGCTTTTGTACATGTCTTCAGCAGCATCCATATTTTTTTGGGCAATGAGCAAATTAGTTTTTGCATTTACCACATCATTTCCATAACCCGCCATCTCAGCGCTTCTTATTACACCAAGCCTTTGGCCACTGTTTACATGATCTCCCAATTCTACAGTTACATCAGTGATATACCCGCTTACCATCGGAAAAATTCTTGCTACTTTATCTTCATTAAAAGATACTTTGCCGGTAAGTGTGAGGGCGTCAACAAACGGACATTCTATTACGCTATCTATTTTTATGGTTTTTAATAATGAATCCGACATTACAAATTTTTGTCGCTCATCAGTATTTTGGGTATCAGATTTACAACTGGAAAAAACAATAATCCCCGCTATTATAAAGGAGAAAATATTTATTTTGATCATGGTATGAAGTTTAATATTTTAAAAAGCAGAAATGTTCTTTTTTGTTGATTTACTGATTAAAAATTATTTTACCGATAGAAAAATTGAGCTGTTCCAATGCGCTCATTTTATTAAAACGCAATTGGTTCATTTGTAAAACATTTTGTTTATAAGAATCGTAGAAGTCTAAAAATTCAAGCATGGTAATATTCTTTTTTTGAAAATTGATGGTTACCTGTTCAATGAGGTTTTTCATGTTTGCTTCAAAAGCCGGATCGAAACCCAGCAGTAATTTCTCAGCGCGCAAAGCCGTTATGTAACTGGTGGTAACATCACTTTTTACTTTATCTAAACCGCTTTCGTATTGTACTTTATTTACTTCGGTTTGAATTTTTGCATTCTTGATATTTCCCTGGTTTCTATTAAAAAAAGGTAAGGGAATGGATATGCCAATAGCATTATAATCCTTCACATAACTGCCCAATCTGTCATAACTGCCTCCAACGGTAATATCAGGTTTAGCGAAAGCCTGTTGTAGTTTTAAGTTATAATTACTGAAAACAATGTTGGCATTTAATGCTTTTAAATCCGGCCTGTTTACAATAGCGGAATCAATTAAAAACTGGTAGCTGCTCTGAGCCACCACATCACGATTGAGGTCCGAAACTTCTGCATCCGGAAGTATAAAAGTGGAAGCATTAGACCGTATCAAAAGTTTTAATTCACTCTGAATATTATCAATATTTGTCTGAAGATTATCATACTCCGCCTGCAATGTATAGAGTTGCGATTTGATTCGTAAAGCATCTACCGGAGCCATATATCCTTTTTTCACCTGGTCTTCAAAAGCGGGTACAATTTTTTGAAGTGAGCTTATTTCGATTTGATATAATTTAGAAGATTGCTCCAAAAAATAAATATTATAAAAATCATTTCTCAACACAAATCTCAATGTCCGGAGAAGATCATAAAATTGAAATTGTGCGATTTTAATTCCCGATTCAGCCAACGCGATTGATTTATTTCTTTTGCCTGCAAGTCTTATTAATTGTGATACCTGCACAGATTCTTCAGGATCAAAAAAATGGTGCGTTTGTGTATTATAAAGAGCATTGGAATAAGAAAAATCGGGGTTGTCGTATAGTTTAGCAGTGATGACCGTAGCCTTTGCAGAATCAATGCTGTATTTCTGTGCGATCAGATCCAGGTTATTATTTAGGAAAATGTTTTCCGCCTGGGCTAATGTTAATCGTAATGTATCTTGTTTGTAGGATAATGTATCCTGTGAATATGAATTAAAAATACACAGAATGAGAATTAAGAATAAGAGTATTTTCCTCATTTCATTTTATTTAATAAATCAATCAATGTGTAATAAATCAATCAATGTGATTACAATGGAAACACGTTACCGGATGATAACTGTTCCATTAAAATTTTTAATAAGTCCTTTCGTATAATTTGTATAACAGAATTGCTAAAGCAAAATTTTTTTATGCTTTGCATTCCCCTGAATGACGAAGGCAGACAGAGGTGAGGGGAGGCTGAATTACGCCTTTGGAGGCGGTACTAAAATATCGTAAGAAAGAGCAGGTATTTTGGAATTGGGATATTCGGCATAATGCATATTGACCAGCTCAGAATAGTTACCAATATTTTTTGTAAAAGACGACGGGTCAAATGTATATTGAAAATCTTTTACGGGATGAAGGTTTTGAGCTCTGTTGTCGTTTTCATTGTCCGCCGTATGGTCGAAGCCGGTTTTTACTCTTACCCACTCTACAATACTGGTAATGTTGTCTATTTGGTTTCCTTTGCTATCATATATATCTTGTTCCGGTACTTGTGGGAAAAACATGGACGTATTCATGTGAGAAATCAATAAAATAAAAGCGAGGAGCCTTTTCATTTCGGGGCAAAGATATATTAGTAATTAAATGACAATTATTAAAAATTCCCTAAATATTATTGAAAAATTCTACAGTGAATCAACAAATATGCAGGATTTTATATCTCCACTGTCTATATTCGGAATATTTTATTCACGCGGATTCAAGGTCATTTGGTAAATGAGTTTGAAATCAGTTCCCCAATTCATGTCATCCTTAAACCGCTTTCATACTCTTATGATTTTTTGAATTTCCCTCCGGCTTGTATTCAGACATTTTTGGAATGAATTTTCTTTCTCTTAGCAGAAAGCCATTTCCTTTTTCACAAAAATGTACTTTTATATTTTCAACACTTATTGGGTTTCCATCAGGAATATCAGCAATGTTATTATGTCCGATATCGTGGCCGTCAATAATCATTACAAGCCCGCTGCCAATGGCTTCCAGGATATTTCCATCTCTGATAAACATTCCTGTATCTTCTCCAAGTCCTATTCCGATTGCCGAAGGATTGCTTGCAATTGCCTGTGCCAATCTCCCAAATCTGCCGCGCTTTTCAAAGTGACTATCAAAGATCACATCATCCATAAAGCCTAAGCCAGTAGTGATTTTTACTTCGCTTTTTAAATGAGCTGTAGTAGCGCTCCCTTCATAGATCATGGTATTGCTCATCGCCATTGCCCCTGCCGAAGTACCGGCAACTACAAAATTCTTTTCATCATTATAACGAGAAAGCAGGATTTCTAAAAATTGCGTACCGCCAAATGTTGCAGATAATCTCAATTGGTTTCCCCCGCTGAACATAACTGCATCACAGTTTTTTACACGGGCAATATATTCCTGCTTCATAGCATCTGCCCGATTGCGTATGGGTAATAAACCAATATTGGTGCAACCGATTTTTCCAAAAGCATTCAGGTAATTTTCTCCTACTTCGTTCGGTATCATGGAAGCAGTAGTAATAACTTCCATTCTTAAAGAATTGCCACCGGCTTCTTCCACAATCCGCCGGAGAATTCCCAGTTCAAAAAAATTAAGATTATTCCTAACCATTTCTCCTTTTTCAAGGTCAACACCTTTATCTTCAGCGCCACCTATTGCAAAAAGTTTTCCTTTCGGTATTTCCATGAATTTTATTTTGATAAAAACAACAATTGTTTAATGTTTTTTTGATAGGATGTTGTATAAAAATGTTATCTACAAAAGTAACGGAATATCTATAAACACATTGTTTGAGTCGCCTTTAATTTTTTTGACATTCATTTTTTCTATCTTACCTTTTGTCTCTTTTTTCATTCAATTTTTTCTTACAAATTAAAAAAGTCATTTTCCTATATGAAGATTATTGAAATAAAAGTGTTGCGCGGTCCCAATTTCTGGAGTATCAGAAGGACCAAACTAATACAGTTGAAACTGGACCTTGAAGAGATGGAAGAACGCCCAACGAATACCCTGCCAGGTTTTAAAGAGAGGCTGGATAAATTAATGCCGACTCTTTATGAGCACCGTTGCAGTGAAGGCCATGCCGGTGGTTTTTATGAGCGCGTTATTGAAGGTACATGGATGGGGCATGTGATAGAGCATATTGCATTGGAATTACAAACGCTGTCCGGTATGGACACCGGTTTTGGACGCACCCGCGGCACAGGTGTAAAAGGCGAATATTATGTATGCTTCAGCTATATCGAAGAAGATGCCGGCGTATATGCAGCAAGGGCTGCTGTAAGAGTAGCACAATCACTTATTGATAATACGCCTTACAATTTGGAAGAAGATATCATGGGGATGAGGGAAATAAGAGAGATTACAAGGCTTGGTCCAAGCACATCGTGCATTGTGGAAGAAGCTGCAAAAAGAGGAATTCCTTTTATCAGGCTTAATAAACATTCCCTGATACAATTAGGATATGGTATCTATCAAAAAAGAATTCGTGCTACCATCGCAAGTACTACGGGCAATATTGCCGTTGACATTGCCTGCGATAAAGAAGAAACAAAAAATTTATTAGGCGCAGCCGAAATACCCGTTCCGCGCGGCACAGTAATACGCACGATTGAAGGGCTTACAGAAGCAGTAGAGAAATTCGGATATCCTTTGGTAATAAAACCTGTTGATGGCAATCATGGTAAAGGAAACACTACCAACATTACTACCTGGGAGCAGGCCGTTACTGCATTTGATGTCGCTAAAGAATATGGTCGAAGTGTAATCGTAGAAAAATTCATTACTGGTTTTGATTTCAGGATATTGGTAATTAATTACAAATTTATTTGCGCCGCATTGCGTACTCCCGCCTCAGTAATAGGTGATGGAAAAAATACCATTCAATACCTGATAGAAGAAACCAATAAAGACCCACGCAGAGGATATGGGCACGAGAAAGTATTGACCCAGATTACTATTGATCAGTTTACTCAAAAAATACTGGATGAAAAAGGTTACACATTAGATACAATACCTGCAAAGGGAGAACTGGTGTTGGTAAAGCCAACCGCCAATCTCTCTACCGGTGGCACTTCCACCGATGTAACAGAAGAAGTGCACCCAACCAATATTTTTATGTGTGAGCGTATTGCAAAAATAATAGGTCTGGATATATGTGGTATTGATATTATGGCAAAAGATCTTCGTACACCTGTATCCGAAAATGGAGGCGCTATCCTCGAAGTGAATGCGGCGCCAGGTTTCAGAATGCACATAGAACCGTCAGTAGGCTTGCCGAGAAATGTGGCTGAGCCAGTAGTGAATATGCTTTTCCCGAAAGGGAGCGATGGGCGCATTCCTATCATAGCTATCACCGGTACCAATGGTAAAACTACCACTACCAGATTAACGGCGCACATTGCAAAAAGCGCAGGGAAAAAAGTAGGCTATACCACCAGCGATGGGGTTTATATTCAAAATCAAATGATGATGAAAGGCGATTGCACCGGTCCTTTAAGCTCGCAATTTGTATTAAAAGATCCAACGGTAGATTTTGCTGTTTTAGAATGTGCAAGAGGTGGTATTTTAAAAAACGGGTTGGCATTCAATCATTGCGAAGTGGCTATAGTAACCAATGTAGCAGCAGATCACATGGGCCTTTCGGGCATCAATACTTTGGAACAAATGGCTAAAGTAAAAGCAGTGGTGCCTGAAACGGTGTATCCGCACGGCTATGCTGTTTTGAATGCAGATGACGACCTGGTATATGCTATGAAAGATAATTTGGATTGTAATATTGCCCTCTTCAGTATGGATGAGAAAAACAAACGCATAAAAGAACATAGTAAAAATGGCGGTTTGAGCGCTGTATTTGAAAACAACTATATCACTATTTTGAAAGGCACCTGGAAGATACGTGTGATGAATGTAAAAGATATTCCTATCACTTTTGAAGGTAAGGCAATACACAACATCAACAATTGCCTGCCCGCTGTATTGGCTGCTTATTTGTACAGAGATATTAATATTAATGATATCCGTTCAGCGCTTTCATCTTTCATGCCATCTCCTACACAAACCCCCGGAAGACTTAATTTTTTTAATTTTAAGAATTTTACTTTCCTGGCAGATTTTGCACACAATCCGCATGGGCTGCAATTATTATGCGATTTTGTAAGTAAACTGGATTATCCAAAAAAGATAGGTGTTATAAGCGGTACCGGCGACAGGCGAGATGAAGATATTCGCGAACTGGGAGAAATTTCTGCAAAATATTTTGATGAGATAATTATCCGCTGTGATAAAAATTTAAGAGGCAGGGAGGCAAGCGAAATTATCGCTCTTTTACAGGAAGGCATACAAAAAACTAATCCTAAAATGCCAACAATGGTAATTGCCAACGAGAATGAAGCGTTGGAATATATTTATGCCCATCAGCAGCAAGGCGCGTTATATACCATCATGTGTGATGTGGTAGCAGGCGCTTTAGACAAAATAAAAGAATTGAAAGAAAGAGACGATATGTAGGAACAGGCCATGGCCTGTTCCTACGGTTTTAAATCTGTTCCTCTGATTAAAAAAATCATTTGGTATATTTTACTTCTACCTTTACTTTTGCACACCTTTGTCCCATAGTATAAAGGCAGTACAACAGATTTTGATTCTGTATGTCGAGGTTCGAATCCTCGTGGGACAACCAGCGAGGACAAATCGGTTTTTTGACTGGTTTGTCCTTTTTTATTTTCGCTGAAACCATCTCCCAGCTTGTATATTAGCTCAACGGCTTCATTGAGCCGGGAGGTTCGATAACTCATTCCGTCAAAAGTCAATTTTTCGGGGTACATCGAACTTATTATTTCTCTTTTTCGCTTTGTATCAGCTTCTGCATATAGTTTATCAAGCCTCATGAGGCTATTTAAAGCCCTATCCAACAAGGGTGCAATACTTGTGGTGCCACGATTTAAATCTAAAGCTTCCCCCTCTAAATATGTTATTTTTTTCTCTGATTCAGCTTTTATTTCTTTGTAATCATTACCATCAAGGTCACCGGATAATAGTAGCTCCCTTGCTTTCGAAAGTCGGCTATTTAATTGCTCTAATTCCGTTTTGATATTCTTTATTTCATCTTTTTGATTTTTCGTTTTTGCCAGATAAACTTCATTGATTACTAATTTGAATACTTCTGTCATACCAGGACGGGGAATATATTTTTTTAGTTCCCCGGCAAAAAGTTCATTTGCGTGTTCCGATCTAAAACGGGAACCACAAGATGCAGAACAATGATAATAGTAATACAGGCCTCCATGACCTCTTGATGCACTTCCTGTTAAAAGTTTACTACACCTTGGACATTTAATATACCCTCTTAGTTGAAGTACTTCCAATGAATCTACTTTGGTGCGATAATTCTTTTTCTTTCCATCCAAGAAGTCCTGAACTTCATTAAATAAAGTTTCAGAAATAATAGGATCATGTTGGCCAGGCACATAAGTTTTATGCAATTCTCTATATCCGCAAGTTAATATTTTACCGCAGTAAACTGGATTACGCAGCAAATTCCAAAAGCCAGATTTGCATACATTAAAGCCTTTATTATTTACCTCCTTATATATTTGTTCTACATGGTACTGACCCTTTGCAATTGTATGAAAAGCCCATTTCAAAATACTTGCACCAGGTTCTTTTGGTGCAATATATTTCTTACCATCCTCGGTAATTTTATTTGTATAACCCAATGGCGCTTTCCCCATCCATCTTCCCTCCTTTCTTGCTTTCTTCATTCCGTATGTTACGTTTAATGCCCGGCGGTCATTTTCAACTTCAGGTGCAGCCAAATAAAACGCAAGCATTAATTTATTTTCAGGAATAGCTAAATCTAAAGGTTGTTCTATGGCTTGTGGCTCCACACCTAATTTTCTTAAAGTACTTATCATTTGATAAGCATCCCCAGCGTTACGGCTAAATCTATCCCATTTAAGAAATAAGACAACATTAACCTGACCGCGTTTTTTCTTTAAATCCAGCAACAAATTATTCCATTGAGGTCTGTTAAAAGTTTTGGCCGAATGGTCTTCATAAATAACGTTTCTGACTTTGATTTGATTAGCGTCACAATACTTACGCAACCGGTCATCCTGATCGCGCTGAGAATAACCCTTATCAGCTTGTTCATCAGTACTAACACGTATGTATAAATCAGCGGTCATTTTACTTTATGTTGTTTAATGCTATACTAGCAAATTTAAACATAAAGTCTAAAATTAACGTTGCTTCCTCCAATGAGATTTGCACATTATGCTGCTTTAATATTTCTATTACAGTCTCTATTTTCACACTTCCCATATCGCACCTCCTCTTTATTAAAATTGTTGAAATTTTATTATTCACAAACCAATTTGAGGAATACAAATTAGTTATGTAGCCAACGCTGCAGACTATTCATACACATCTAGCCAATAAGTGTGGCATTAATTATCGCATCATTTTCGAAAGTCTGAAAAAGATGGTTAATGGTAGAAACAGTCATAAAACAATTACTATATTGCTTATCTATTTCTTTCTCCCTTTTTTTGAAGAATTCAATCGCCTTTTTTTGAGCAACCCGCTACCTGTATTATTCCCATTTTCTTCTATTGGTTCTTCAGTTTGATTATCTAATTGCTTTTTATTTGCCTGCATCTGTTTCTCCAGCCACCGGTTTTGTAAAAAACGATACGCCTCATCTGCTGAGATACCGGTCTGCCCGTCAGAAAAATAAAAGCGCTGGCTTACTTCCAATTTATTTTTTAAAGGGCTGATATTACCAAACACTTCCTGATATGGAATACCAGCCCAATATTTTAGTTTAAGCCCTACCGAAACAGCTTTACCATCTTCCGATTTTTCTAACTCTGAAAGACTTTCTATTACCGATTCAACTTTCTGTTCTTTTTCCCAGCTTGTCTTATCTTCCAAATTCAATTGCTTTTTTGTAACAAAATCGAAAGCACTTTTCCAATCTATTTCTGTCATTGATTTTTCCAGGCTGGTAGTACTAATGCCATTAATGGCAGCATCAATTAAAGGCGTCTCCTTTTGAAGTACCGCATCATAATAGAGCAGAACGTACATGCCTATGCTAATTTCCTTTTCAAAGAATAATTGAAAGCTTAACTTGTCTTTAGCCTTCTCCATTTTCTGCGAAAGGATAAAATTTTCAGGCTTAAAACTAATTCGCTTTAACAGTAGGTAGCCTGCATCTCCAAACCCCAACGATTGTAATTGCTTTCCTAATGCTGCAATATTCTGAATATTCATGATGCTATTTTTGGTGTTAAAACTTGATTAGGGTTGGTATTAAGATACCCCTAAACCTTTTCTGGTTCTTTCCCTTTTCTTGGGTAAAAGGCTGTTGTTATTTTTCTTTACTAACTTTTCCTTATCCGGCTTAACCTCCTGTTTCAACTCTTTTTTTTTATCATTTGCTATTTCTTCTTTAATGGCATTGGCGCCAGCCTGACCAACTGATTTATATTGATCTAATGATTCTTTTGACACCAGTTTCATTTGAGGATCATACATGTTTACCTTTTTGAATTGAGGATCGGCTTCGATAAACATTTTATGACTGTTCCCGTCTTTTTCAATGGTTACAGATTGCACATTTCCTTTTTGTAGCGATTGCATTAATGCTTTTTCTTTTTCCGGGTCTTTCAAATCAGTAATGGCAAATTTTTCTACTGCGGCTTTTAGATCAAAGCCATAGTTTTCATGATAATGCTTGACTTCAAAATTATTATTCTTGTCTTTGTTGCCCGTGTCCAGTTGCATCCAGGCTTGGTAAGGCTGGCCTTCTTTTGTTACAAGGTTTTTGTGTACAGCTCTTCCATCCAGTAGATTAAAAGCTTCCTTGGAAGTGACGCCCTTGCTTTTGTTGAGGTAAAAAGTTTGCTCCGTTTTTTCACCATTTGTTTTTTCAAGCGAAGCATGATAGTTATTGAAAAAATACATGTCAGTGGATTCTGATTTTTTGAAATTCAGCGTTGCTTCAAAAGGCTTCTTATTTATTTCAGCCTTATAATGTAATTGAAATTCCGCTTTCTCTTCGTTCATGTTTTTCTCCAATTCTGTTTTAAGGTTTTCACCAAAGCCCATGTACAGAGTCTCCTGAACTTTCGTTAACATAAATTGATATTCTATTTTTGTGTTTTTCATTTAATTTAATTATTTGTTTATAAATCACACGGCAGAATCTTCTCAATTCTACCGGTTCACTTGGTCTGGGCAAATGAATTAATAATTTCGATTGTAAATTTTTGATAGTAATATTTACACTTTCCAGTTCTTTCAACACCCTTTCAGCCATTCCTTTACCTCTATCGGCCGTATACGCTGTCTCTAGTGAAATAATTATTTCTATTAATTTTTCTAAACATTGCTCATAACTGCTTATAAAGGCACCTTTATCTTTAAGGATGTCTTTTTCATTTGAATAAAATTGTTTGTCGAGATCTTCTAAATGAATAAAGAATCTCGATATCCTTTCAATTGTTTCAAATAAATAAATGTCTGTATTAGTGTTTTCCATATGTAAATTCAGTTAAAAGATTTCCACTCTTGTCTATTATTTGTAGCTGAAGTTTTATTTTTTTTGACGATAGCTTTTTATTTATAAGTGCTTTAAACTCATCAATCATAATTTTCTTTTTTGAATCATCTATCTGAAAAAAGATTGATCCGATAAACAGCCAATGGAGGAGTAGAATTTCAATTATATTTAGATGAGTTTGAATGATTAAGACTCTAGGTGAATCTTTACGTAATAAGTCATTCAAAATTTTATCAATTATTAGACTCGTAGCAGGATAATCTAATATACACCTTGAAAGATTTAAAGTAACATCAGACGAGGTTATAGAAATTTTATTAATAATTTTCTCAACGCTACTTTTACTCCCTGCATCAAAAATTTGGAAGTCTTCAAAAATAGATATAATCATAAAATATTTATTTCAGTTTCTCCATAATAATAAAACCCAACCTTAAATCCGATAGCATAAAATATCTTTCGTAACTCCACATGTGTTAGATTTTCTGCAAATGATAATATTCCACGGCTTTCAGCATCAAATACTGAAAGGGAAAATTTGAGTTGTTTTGATAAATTAAAGATGGTCGACATTCCAATGCCTTTGTTGATATTTGAATAAGGTTTTGTGGTATTGCCGATTTGCAAAGCCCAATGATATGAATCCGTTAATGCGAGATGCTTTTCTTTCTCTTTAAAAGTTGAATCGTGTTTTATAAATTTTCTAATTGTTTGATTTATTCCGTTGCCTATATCGCCGAAAGAAAAATAGATTTTTATTTTGTCTTTTTGACTTATTATATCTAACCCGAAATAAGCATTTGAATCAGTATGGTCTGCACTATTTTTTGCCATTTCTATTAAAACTTGTATAAAAATACTGAGATCAAAATCATGTTTGTCTTGTAAAAAGAATAACTCTTGAATCAAAAATTGTTTAAACTTTTCGACAATTTTTCTTTTCTCATTGATATTATTGACAAAATCTAGCTCATAAATTGGGTAGCATTTTTTAGAATGACAGGGTGATTTCTCTTCAATAATTGGATCAATTGTTAATTTCCTATTTAATTCAGTGGCCCAAAATAAATTTTGATTTGGAACTCTGGTAATAAGTAAAGAATAAAAATTTAAATCCTTAATTGTTTGGTTTAATTGAATATTTTTAGGAGGAATTATATCCCATTCATGGTTAGATAAATCTTGCGAAATTTTAATTAAATTAAGTAGAAGGATATTTAATCCTGTTGAACTTATTTTATATGCGTTTGTGAAATCAATATCAATTGGATTCTTTTTATTACGATCAATTCTTTCAAGGGAAATAATTGCTGGATATTGTGAATCAACCTCAGGCCATATTTTTATTTGAATTCTACGCATCTCTTCTTCTGATAAATATATCTAAAAAAAAATAAAAATACATTTTTTAACGATGTAAATACTTCACTACTAACGAATGTGTTTAGGGGATGAAGCTAAACTTATTTCGTCTTAACCAATATATTCATCTTTATTGGTGTTGAAAAGGGATAAGTGTGACTGCTTCACCAACAAAACGAATTGAACGAAACCTTGCCTCTACTTCGTCTTTGTTAGTGTTTAACCAATGTTGGTGTTCCTTTTTTTTCAGATTGTAAAATCTCGAATAAAGGCCGCTATTGGATGGATTAAAACTAAATAAGAATTAAGAAAATGTGAAAAGAGCCATATTAATATTTTATATCCTCAGGCTCTTCACTTTTCGTTGATATATTTCTTTTTTTGGTAATAGACTTTTTTCAGACTTTAATTCCTGATAATCAGTTTTTATTACAGGCGCTTCTTTTATTTCAATTGTATTATCATCTGTTGCATTATGCTGTTTCATTTGATTCTCCTGAATTTTTATTGAAATTTCCCTTTCTAATTTTGAAACATCTTTTTTCAATTGAGCCAGTTCTTTTTCTTTTTCAAATGGCTTTGAAACCAATTGCTGAAACAGGGGAATATTTTGCTCCAGCTCGTGCAAATTCTTTTGATATTTTTCTTTCAATGCTTCCACCCGGTCAATGGCATTCAAAAAATACCTTGCAGCAATTTTTGGATTATCAATGTTGATATGCCCCTGGTTCCATAAATACTTTATACCGGTTTCACGGCTTGCTGCATAATATATATTCTGATAACGGTATTCAAATAAACCCTTGTTTTCATAAGTTTCTTTTTGTCTGCGAATGAATAATTCAAAATCATAAAGGCTGCCAATTTTCATTGTATCGTTCTGATCGTTTTGAGGTTTCCAGGTTGCAGAAAGTTTAATAAGATAGATACCGATTGCTTCTGCATCAGCAGAATTGCAACCTTCCAGCAGTATCGGGTTTAGTTTTGTTCCTTCTTTATCTTATTGCAATTGACTTTTATAGCTGTTTTCATCTTGCATGAGTTTACCCAATGTTTGTTGGGTGCTTTTTTTATCTCTTTGCAGATTCTCCAGTTGAAATCCTGACCTCACTATTTCTTTATGGTGGGCATTTCTGAGACTTTCCAATACCGCAATCTTCTTTTCCATTTTTGATTTTTCCAGGAGTGTTGTATCACCGGAAAGAATGGCGATATATTCTGAAAAATTCATTCCACTGTTTTCATCAATGGCACCTTCATCGATGGTTCTTACATTCAGTTCGCAGTTCTTCATCTGACTGATAAATGTTTGCTTATTTTTTAGCAGGTTAAACTTGTAATTATCCAATGATTGTTCAACTGCATAGATGAAATTTTTTACTTTATTGCTATATCCTTCTTTTGCCAGAATATTGCCCTGCCTCGCACCTCTGCCATTTCTCTGTTCCAGCTCGGATGGCTTCCAGGGAATATCCAGATGATGCATCCCGATAACCTTTTTTTGAACATTTAAACCAGTACCCGCTTTTTCAGTACTGCCCAGTAGAATCCTGATTTCTCCATTATTCATTTTTCGGAATAATTCAGGCTTTTGCCTGTCTGTCCAATCATGAATAAAAGTGATGTGATTGGCAGGTATGGAAAAATCGCTTACTAACTTATTCTTTAAAGCATCGTAAATATTGAAGGCATCGGACTTAGGTGTGCCAATATCACTAAAGATGATTTGTGTCCCTTTTTGCTGATTACTTAACTGATATAACTCCGCAACTTTCCTGGCACAAACATTTACTTTGTTGTTGGGATGATCTTCGTAAATAAAAGGATTGATGAGCCGCATATCAGCGGCCATTTTTTTAGCATAGTTGGTGGCAATAAGCATCCTTCCTTTGTCTTCTTCTTTTGTTAATGGCGGCCTGCCTATTAATTCTCCATCGCCTGTTTTGGCAAATACCATCAGTTTCTTAATAAACTCCTGTTGATCCGGCGTGGGTGGAATATTTACCAATTGTTCATCTAATTCTGGCTTATCTAAGTTGATATGCCTGGCTGTCTTATAATCGGTGATTTCATTATAGAACAAAGCCAGCTCAGGTACTTTAATAAAATGACGGAAACGTTCTTTGGCAATAATTTCATTGGTAACAGAAAATTCAAAGTCAACAGTCTTTCTTGCAAACACCGCTGCCCATCCATCAAAATTTTCAATGCTTTGCCTTCTCATTTCATTTGGCCGCAGATATTTAAACAATAAATACATTTCTGTAAGGCTGTTGGATATTGGCGTGCCGGATAAAAAAGTAACACATAAATCGCTATTGAATTTTTCCTGCAGGGTTCTTACAGCAAACAACATGTTTAAAGCTTTTTGGCTACCTGCAATATTCCCAAGCCCTGCGACTCTATCATGTCTTGTGGTAAAAGTGAGGTTCTTAAATTTATGGGATTCATCTACAAACAAATGATCGATCCCTAAGTCTTTAAAGCTGATGCCTGCATCTTTCTTTTGTTCAATATCGCTGAGAACAGAACTAAGTTTTATCTGCAAATTATTCTTTCTTATTTCCAGCCCTTTCAGCATACGCCTCGATACTTCACCACCCATATCTTTCAGGGTATAAAGGTCTTTTTCTACATGATCCAGTTCGGTTTGAAATATCTCTCTTTGTATTTCCGGGCTCTGTGGTATTTTACCAAACTGATCATGTGTTACAATAATGCAGTCCCAATTATTGTTTTTGATTTCATGAGCTAGCCTTATTCTTTTAGCAGGAGTAAAATCATTCTCACCGGGTGCCAGCAACTTTGCATTGGGATAGGCTTTACGATAGGTTTCTCTTATCTGGTTTATATTGGCTTTTAATGCGAGTATCATGGGTTTGTTTGCAATGCCAAGCCGTTTCATTTCATGAGCAGCTACTATCATCGTTAAGGTTTTACCCAGGCCCACTTCATGGTCTATCAATGCGCCACGATTTTGAATTATTCGCCACGCCGAATTTTTTTGGGAGCTATACAAATCTTCAATACCGAGGTTTTGTTTATTTAAACCCGGGAATTGCAAATGACTGCCATCATATTCCCTGAGAACATAACAATTAAAGGTGTTATTGTAAAGTTCTTCCAATTCATTTTTATCCTGCTGTGGTAATTCTTTTAACCAATCTGTAAAATTATTCCTGATTGATTCAACCTTTTGATGGGCCAATTGTATGGCGTCATTATCAGGAAGCCGGATTGTCTTATCACCCAGATCAACTTCGTAAGTATAAAAAGGAGTAGTATTTTCTAATGCATGTTCCAGTAAAGTATTACCATAGGTTGTCCTTCCATTTTTTGTAGCAACGGCGTACTCCTGGTTAATCTTTGCATTGCTTCCATCTGGTTTTACTTTAAAAGTATCAACAGATGGGAAATAGCTTACTTCAGTATTTAACTCAAATAAATGGGTGGCAAATTGGTTGTAATAGCCTTGCGGTATCCATCTTTCACCCAGATTAAAATCCAATAATTCAAAAGGTATTTTTTCCGGCTGGATTTTCTCCAGCGCTTCCACGCTTCTTTGCAATTGTGCATTATCAGGCGCTTTCTCTGCTGCCTCTTTTGCTATACTTAATTTGATAATAACATTGCCGCTTAAAAACTTATCGGAAGTTTCCCATTCATTATTTGCAGGGTTTAGGTATATGTGGTTACCTAATGCGTGAATGGTTTCATCTTCCGTACTGCCAATTGTAGCTGCAATGAAATCTATATCCACAAAGCCTTTATCATTGAGGCTCTTTGCCAGAGCTTCTGCTGGATTATCTGTATGAAACGCTTCCTGCTTTTGAATGAA